>JACXTT010000043.1_pt1 | contig 171696 bp, 138 predicted proteins | sample 9270951 | NCBI WGS metagenome assembly JACXTT01 (sample SAMN15532306, study PRJNA645909) | rock metagenome | isolation source: weathered quartz diorite | place: Puerto Rico | collected 2017-06-21 | reverse complement strand
TAGGCCGCGATGCCGGCAATCAAACCACCGCCACCCACGGGCACGAACACCGCGTCGATGGGATGCTGGTGCTGACGCAGGATTTCCATACCGATAGTGCCCTGGCCGGCAATGACCAGCGGGTCATCGTAGGGGTGCACATAGGTCAGCTTCTTTGATTTGGACAAGGCTTGCGCGAACTGGCTGGCCTCGTGATAACTATCGCCCCTCAGAAGCACCTCAGCGCCGCGGCGCGCCACCGCGTCGATCTTGATCTTTGGGGTGGTCACCGGCATGACAATGGTGGCCTTGCAGCCCAGCTTTTGTGCGGCCAGCGCCACACCCTGGGCGTGGTTGCCGGCAGATGCGCAGATCACACCGCGCTTCAGTTGCTCAGCGGTCAGATGCGCCATCTTGTTATAGGCGCCGCGCAGCTTGAAGGAAAACACCGGCTGCAGATCCTCGCGCTTCAATAGCACGCGGTTATTCAGTTCCTCGGAAATGGCGGCACCCCGTTCCAGCGGGCTTTCGATGGCCACGTCGTAGACGCGGGCGGCGAGGATGCGTTTCAGGTATTCGTCTTTCATGATCCATTCACATTCGTTGGCGAACCCACGCGAGCCTTGCGGAGCAAGGATCGGGGCAAGGCGATATTCATCAAAAAGTCGAATCCGGGGCTGGGTGGTGCCCGTTTGGCCTTTCCTGCCGGCTTTTGACCGAAGGGACGGCGTGTCTGGCCGCTAATCCGCGGCCGGTTTCTGGCAATGTAGCAGGAATTTCGCTAACCTTGACGCTCTTTAGCGATAGCCGCGCAGGGACGAGGATAAGGACAAAAAAATGGATCAAAACGCGCAAAAGCTCGAAGCCGCCAAAGCGGCCATCGCCTACGTTCCTGATGACACCATCATCGGCGTCGGCACCGGCTCCACCGTCAACTTCTTTATCGCCGAGTTGATAAAGGTGAGGAACCGCATCAAGGCGGCCGTTTCCAGCTCAGAGGCCAGCAGCAAACTGCTGCGCGCCGGCGGCATCGAGGTCATGGAGGCCAACGACGCCGGGCCGCTATCGGTGTACATCGACGGCGCCGATGAGATCAACCCGCAGCTCGCCATGATCAAGGGCGGCGGCGCGGCGCTCACGCGGGAGAAAATTGTTGCCGCCACCGCGCAGAGATTCGTATGCGTTGCCGACCAAAGCAAATGGGTGGAAGTGCTGGGCAAGTTTCCCCTGCCCATCGAAGTGATTCCGATGGCGCGCAGCCATGTGGCGCGCGAGCTGGTGAAGCTGGGCGGGCAGCCGGAGTGGCGGGTGAAAGACGATGGCGTCAGCCTGAAACCCATCGTCACCGACAACGGCAACTGGATACTCGATGTGCACGGCCTGCAGATCACCAACCCGCCGCTGCTGGAAACCGAGATCAATCAGATCGCAGGGGTGGTTTGCAACGGACTGTTTGCACGCCGCAGCGCGGATGTGCTGCTGCTGGCGACGCCTGAGGGTGTGCGGACGGTAAAGCGTTAGGGGTCGCCAGGGTGATTAACGCGGCCGGCCCTGCGTTCCCCATCCTGCCGTGATGAAAATTGCGGTGGTAGGCTCGTCCACATCGGCGGTATGCCAGATACCCGGTGGATTGATCGCATATTGACCGGGTTCCAGGCGAATGGTGACGGTCTTGCCTGCTTCGATTTCCTGGTGAAGCGTTAACGCTCCGGTTACGCAGATAACCACCTCGCTGCCGCTGGGATGCATTTCCCAAGAGGTCCACGAAGACTCGAAGGCAGCTTGGCTAACGATCCTGCCTTCGGCCCCGTCTTTTTCATGGCGGGCTGAATAGTCTTCATACCACTGCATGGCGCCAGTAAATTCCGGCTCGATCTCGGCGGTGGCGCCCAATCCAAGGTGGACGGGAAATGCGCTAAGAGCATAACCATTCATTTCCACTCCTCCCGTCCCGGCGCTATTTGCCCGCCTTGCGATCCAGGTGCTTAGTCGCGGTTCTATCAACCCGCCGGCGGCACGAACCCAGAAGCCTGATCGGCGCCTTCGCCGAAAAAGTGCTGCACCATCTGCTCTTCCAGATACTTGCGCGCCTTGATGTCGGCGAGGTTGAGGCGATTTTCATTGACCAGGCGCTTCTGGTGTTCCAGCCACTCTTTCCAGGCGGCCTTGGAAACGTTTTCAAAAATACGTTTGCCGATGGCGCCGGGGTACGGCGGGTAATCCAGGCCTTCGGCCTCGGTGCCCAGTTTTACGCAATTTACGGTTCTGCTCATTTCTTGCTCCGGTGTTGACGCTTACGGTTCTAAAGCGACTTGGTATAAACCTTGGATTTACGTTCGTGGTTGTAGTTCTTCCGCTTATCGGCCGGCAGGGTGTTGATGTCGGCCTCGGTGAAGCCGCGCTCCACGAACCACTGCGTGGTGCGCGTGGACAGCACGAACAGGGACTTCATGCCCTTGTCCTTTGCCCGCTTTTCGGCGTGATTGACCAGGCGCTCGCCGCGGCCGCCATCGCGATAAAAAGGATTCACGGCAAGGCTCGCGAGTTCGGCGGACTTGTCCGCCTGGAACAAATACAGCGCCGCGCAGCCGATGATTTCCCCGTCCTGCTCCAGCACCATGTAATTGCTAACGTCTTTTTCCACTTCTTCGCGGCTGCGCGAAACCAGGATGCCGCGCTCGGCCAGCGGGTCGATGATGGAGAGGATGCCGTCCACATCGGCGGGCTTGGCGTCGCGGATGCGGTCAGGCGCTTCCAGCATCACCATGGTGCCGATACCGTGATGGGTGAACAATTCCATCAGCAACGAGCCGTCCACATGGCGGCTGATGAGGTGCGCGCGCCGCACGCCCTCGCGCACCGCGCGGATGGCGCAGGGCAGGAACAGGCGGATATCCTCGGTCTGCCCGCCATACTTCACTGAGCCCAGCGCTTCCTGCGCCTGCAAGGCGGTCAATTCGTTGAGCAGCTTTTCGCGGCTGTCGGTGGCTCCCTGGGTTTCGGTGAGAAAAATCAGCTTCTCGGCCTTCAGGGCCACCGCCACCGAGGTCGCCACGTCTTCCAGGGTGCAGTTATATATATCGCCGGTGGGCGAAAAGCCGATGGGGGAAATCAGCACCACCTCGTCGTCGTCCAGACGGCGGTTGATGCCTTGCACGTCCACTTTGCGCACTTCGCCCGTGTGCATATAATCGACGCCGTTGATCACGCCCAGCGGTTTGGCGGTGATGAAGTTGCCCGAAGATACGCGGATATCGGCGCCGGCCATGGGTGAATTGGCAAGCTCGGTGGAAAGGGTGGCCTCGATTTCCATGCGCACAATGCCGTTGGCCTCTTTCACGCATTTCAGTGCCGCGTCGTCGGTGATGCGGCGGCCATCCTGCATACGCCCGGCCACGCCGTGCTGCTTCAGCTGGTCCTCGATCTGCGGCCGCGTACCGTGCACCAGCACCACGCGGATTTCCAAGCTCACCAGCACATTGATGTCGTGGGCGAGCTGCATGAATTCGCCGTCGGTCAGCACCTCGCCGCCGAAGGCGATGACGATGGTGCGCCCGCCGAATTCATGGATGAACGGCGTTGCCGAGCGAAACCATTTGACGAAGGCTTCGAGTTTTTTGGTGTCGTTGCGGGCCATAAAAATTATTTCGACGAAAGTAAAAACCTACTTTCGTCGAGTTTGCTGAATTTGGTCGGGGCGGTTCAAAAAAAGGGTTGTCATTCCGGCGAAAGCCGGAATCCAGTGGCGTTTGGGTTTACGCAGGTGACAGACTTACACGACGCTGGATTCCGGCCTTCGCCGGAATGACGGTGATAATTTTACGGCATCGCGCGCACTGCTAGGGACTAACGTAAATCGCCTGCCTGCGCCTGCAGGGCAGCCAAGGCTACGATACCCGCGGTTTCGGTGCGCAGCACTCTGGGGCCCAGGGTTGCCAGCAGCGCGCCGTGGCGCTGTGCGGTAGCGATTTCGCCCTCATCGAAGCCGCCTTCCGGGCCGATTAGCAAGGCCAGCGGGCCCGGCTTTTGCGCGGCCAGGACCTGCAGGGATTGGCCGCCAGCGGGGTGCAATAACAGCCGGGTTGCCTCATTGGGCTTGGAAAGCCAGGCGGAAAAGTCGGCCACCTCATGCACCACCGGCAGCCGGTTGCGCCCGCACTGCTCGCAGGCAGCGATGACGATACCGCGCCAATGTTCAAGGCGCTTGGCGGCGCGCTCGGCGGAGAGGCGCACGGTAGAACGCGCGCTGTCCACCGGCTGGATAGCGGTAACGCCCAGTTCCACCGCCTTTTGTACTACCCAGTCCATCTTGTCGCCGGTGGCGAGGCTTTGCACCAGGGTGATGGTCAGCGGCGATTCGCGCTCGACCGGGGCGTATTTCGCCAGCAATAAATGCGCCTCGCGCTTGGCTACGTCTTCGATCACGCCGGTGAACTCGCCGCCCTGGCCGTCGAACACGCAAACCGCGTCGCCGGTGGTCAGGCGCAATACGCGCAGGTGGCCGGCGACCTCCTCGCCAAGCGTAACGTGGCGGGGGAAAGCGCCTTCGCGAGGCAGGGCTTGATGAGAATAAAAGCGCGGCGGCATGGCAAGAGAATACAAGAGCAAAGGGAGTGAAGCCCTATCATACCGTCCACTGAGCGCCCACTAAGCGTCCGCCGGGCTGCCATCGTTACAAACTGCTACATTGCTGCTTTTCCCGGCGGTTAGGCTGTTACGTTTCGCCTTATAAAATTGCAAACCGCCCACTCTGGAGCTGCCGCATGAACAAAGTCGCTGCGTTGTTGTTTTCCTTGTTAACTGTTGCAGCGGCATCTGCCGAGCCGGGCTATTTTCGCCAGCCTTCGCTATCCGCCGATTCGCTGGTATTCGTCGCCGAAGGCGATTTATGGCGCACCGGGCCCAATGGCGGGGCTGCGCAACGGCTTACCACCCACGCGGCCGAAGAATCCACGCCGGCGATCTCGCCCGACGGGCGCTGGCTGGCTTTCAGCGCCGCTTACGAAGGCCCGGTGGAAGTCTATGTCATGCCCCTGGCGGGCGGCGCGCCGCGCCGTCTGACCTTTGACGGCGGTGGCGGCCGTGGCGCGCCGCGCGTGGCGGGCTGGACACCGGACGGCAAGATCTTGTACAGCACGTCCCGCTTCTCGGGCAAGCCGGCGGCGCAGCTTTTTACCATCGACGTGACCAGCGGCGCGCACGCGGCTGTTCCGCTGGCCCAGGCCGCGGAAGGCTGCTACCTCAACGGCGCACTGATCTTCGCCCGCCGCGGATTGATCGGCGACAACATCAGGCACTACAAAGGCGGCGGTGCACAAAGCCTGTGGCGCTATGATGAAAAAAGCGGTGGAAAAAACGAAGCCGTACCGCTGACGGCTGACTACACCGGTACCAGCCGCCAGCCCATGTGCGGTGAGGGCCGCATTTATTTCCTGTCCGACCGCGACGGCGGCATGAACATCTGGTCCATGGATGCCGAGGGCAAGAATCTACGCCAACACACCGGCCATAAAGACTTCGATATTCGCGGCGCCAGCCTCTACGGCAACCGCATCGTCTATCAGCTGGGTGCCGATTTGCGGGTACTCGATATCGCCAGCGCGCAGGACAAGGCGCTCAGCATTTCCCTCACCTCGGACTTCGACCAGTTGCGCACGCGCTGGCTCAAGAACCCGCTCGAGTATCTGACCAGCCTTAGCCTCTCGCCCAACGGCGACCGCGTCGGCCTGGTGGCACGCGGGCAGGCTTTCGTGGTGCCGGCCGGCGCCGGCCGCCGGGTGGACGTTACCCGCAGCTCGGAAGTGCGTGCGCGCAATATCGAATTCATGCCCGACGGCAAATCCATTCTCACCTTCACCGATGCCTCGGGCGAATTCGAAATCTGGCGTTACCCGGCCAACGGCGCCGGCGCCCCCACCCAACTAAGCAAGGGCGCGACCCTGCTGCGCCAGGATATGGCAGCCTCGCCCGACGGCAAGTGGATAGTCCATACCGACAAGGACCGCAAGCTCTATTTGCTCAACATCGCCACCGGCGAGAGCCGCCATATCCCTTTCGGCAAGGATGATCTCGTCGACCAGATGGAATGGTCGGCCGACAGCCACTGGCTGGCCTTCCGCGCCGAGGACCCCAATGCCTTCACGCGCCTGGGACTGTTGGAGGTCGCCACCGGCAAGACGACGCACCTCACCAGCAATCGCTATCACTCGCATTCGCCGGCGTTTTCGGCCGATGGAAAGTTCCTGTATTTCCTGTCCGACCGCAATCTGCAAACCCTGGTTTCCTCACCTTGGGGGCAGCGCAACCCGGAGCCGTTCTTTGACCGCCAGACCAGAATCTATGCGCTGGCGCTGACGGCCGACGCGAGCTGGCCATTCCAGATCAAAAACGAATTGCAAAAACCCGAGCCGGAAAAGAAGCCGGATGCGCCCGCAGACAGCAAACCAGACGCCAAGGCCGATGCCAAAGGCGATGTGAAGCCGGAAGCGAAGGCGGAGGCCAAACCCGCGGCCAAGCCGACAACCCCCGTCGTACACGTGCAATGGGAAGGTTTGAGCGAACGCCTGTATCAAGTGCCCACACCCGCCGGCAATTTCACCTCCCTCACCACCGATGGCAAGCGCCTTTACTTCCTGTCAGCGGACACCAGCCCCGAACACAAGCTCGCCCTGCGCTCGCTGGCTATCGAGGCCGGCAACCCCACGCCGCCGCAGGCCGAAACTTTTTTTGAGGATGTGCGCGAGTATCAGCTATCGGCGGACCGGAAGAAGATTCTCCTGCGCCGCGCCGACAACCTCTGGGTGGTGGACGCCGGCGCCAAGGCGCCGCAGGATCTTTCCAAATCCGTGGTGAACCTCAGCGGCTGGACCATCACCGTGGATCCGCGTGAGGAGTGGAAGCAGATATTCGTCGACGCCTGGCGCATGCATCGCGACTTTTTCTGGGACGCGGGCATGCACGGCGCCGACTGGAAAGCGGTGCGCGCCAAGTACGAACCGCTGGTCGCACGCGTAACCGACCGCTCGGAACTGGACGACATACTCAAACAGGTGTCTTCCGAGGCTGCTGCCCTGCACAGCCAGGTGGGCGGCGCCGACTTGCGCAGTGGCCGGGACGAAATTGACGTTGCCACGCTGGGCGCGGATTTGACGCATGTGGCCAACGGTTACAAGGTGCAAAAGATTTTTGGCGGAGATCCGGAACTGACCGAAGAACGTTCCTCCCTGGCCGGCCCCGAGGTCAACGTCAAGGTTGGTGATGTAATTACGCACATCAATGGGCTGGCGCTTGCCACCAACGCAATCGAGCCCTTGTTGCGCGGCCAGAACGGCAGGCAGGTGCTGCTGACGGTGGTGTCGGGCACGGCAAAAGCCCGCGATGTGATCGTCACCCCGCTCTCGGCGCAGCGCGATTCGCAGCTACGCTATCTGGACTGGGAGCGCACGCGCGGCCAGCGCGCCGACGAGGCCTCGCAGGGCCGCATCGGTTATGTGCACTTGCAGGCCATGGGCCCCAGCGATATCGCCCGCTGGGCGCGCGAGTACTACCCGGTGTTCCAGCGCGAAGGCCTGATCATCGACGTGCGCGGCAATAACGGCGGCAGCATCGATAGCTGGATTCTGGAAAAGCTGCAGCGCCGCACCTGGATGTACTGGCAGGCACGCGGCAGCGACCGGCCGGAAAACAATCCGCAGTTCGCCTTCCGCGGTCACGTGGTGGCGCTGATCGACGCTGACACCTATTCCGACGGCGAAACCATCGCCGAAGGTCTGCGCCGCCTGGGCATCGCCACTCTGGTGGGCAAACGCACGGCCGGCGCCGGCATCTGGCTATCCGACCAGAACCGTCTGCGCGACAAGGGCATCGCGCGCGCGGCGGAGGTGGGCGTATTCGTTGCCAACCCCAACGAAAACCGCTGGCTGGTGGAAGGCATCGGCGTCACCCCCGATGTGGAGGTCGATAATCCTCCGCACGCCGCCTTCCTGGGCCAGGACGCACAACTGGAAGCCGGTATCAAGATATTAATGGAGCGCATGGCCAAGGAACCGATTACCCCGGCCACAAAGCCGGCGATTCCGGCGCGGTCCAAACCCTGATTCATCACCTGTGATTCGATCTCGAGGAAAGAGTATGAAAACCAGCCGTCTATGCCTCCATGCAGTCAGCGCCGCTGCGCTGTTTGCCGCGCAACTACTGTACGCTGCCGAACCGCCCGCATCTTCCACCCCGGCGGCCCTGGCCACCGCCGGCAAGAACGACACGCCCGCCACGTTTACCGCCAAGCACGACAGCTTCGATTTCGTCAAACGCGAAGTCATGATCCCCATGCGCGACGGAGCCAGGCTGAAGACCTACATACTCATTCCGAAGGGTGCCTCCAAGGCGCCGATGCTGCTGATGCGCACGCCCTACGGCGCCGGCAAATCGGTATCGGGCGCCGATAGCCCCCATATGGCGGCTGTGGTGCCGCAAATGTGCGATAGCGCTGTCGCTGCCGGCTACATCATCGTGGCGCAGGACATACGCGGCAAGCACGGCTCCGAAGGTAACTATGTGATGACGCGCCCGCTGATCGGCCCGCTCAACCCCACCACGGTCGATCACGCCACCGACACCTGGGACACCATCGACTGGCTCGTGAAAAACGTGCCCGAAAGCAACGGCCGCGTGGGCATCACCGGCGGCTCCTACGGCGGCTTCACCACCATCATGGGCACGGTGCATCCGCACCCCGCGCTGAAAGTTGCGGTGCCGTTCGCGCCCATGGTGGACGGCTGGATGGGTGACGACTGGTTCCATAACGGCGCCTTCCGCCAGACCGCCAACCTCGATTACGTGTACGGACAACAGGCCACGCGCAAGAGCGATGAGCAATGGTGGTCCGGCACGCGCGATATCTACGACGAATACCTGCGCGCCGGTTCAGCCGGCGCCATGGCCGCCTCGCGCGGCCTGGAGCAGCTGGGATATTGGCGCGACTTCGTGGCGCACCCGGCCTACGACAGCTTCTGGCAAAGCCAGGCCATGGACAAGATTCTCGCCAAGGAACCGATCAAGGTGCCGATGTTGATCGTCTCGGGTCTGTTCGACCAGGAGGATATCTACGGTGGCCCGGCCCTGTTCCGCGCCATGGGTCCCAAGGACCCGACCGGCAAATATGTGCACCTGGTGCTCGGCCCCTGGAACCACGGCGGTGGCCGCCGCGATGGGCGCAACATCGGCCTCATCCAGTTTGAGGGCGATACCGCTGTGTGGTTTCGCAGCAAGATCATGCAGCCCTTCATGGATCACTACCTGAAGGACACGCCCATGCCGGCGCATTTGCCAGAAGTGCCGCGCGTGCTGATTTACGAAACCGGCGCCAACGAATGGCGGCATTACGATCACTGGCCGCGCGCCTGCGCGACCGGTTGCCGCTTGCAGTCGCAAAAGATGTATTTGCTGCCAGGCGGCCAGCTCGGCTTTACGCCCGCCAAGGCGCCCAAGGAGGCCTTTGACGAATACGTCTCCGATCCGGCCAAGCCGGTCACCTATCGCGAGCGGCCCATCCTTGGCAGCTACTCACGCGAATCCACCTGGGGCGAGTGGCTGGTGGACGACCAGCGCTTCGCCGCCTCACGCCCCGACGTGCTGGTATACGAAACCGAACCGCTCAAGGAGCCGCTGCGCGTGGCCGGCGTGCCGGTGGCCAATCTGTTTGCTTCCACCAGCGGCAGCGATGCCGATTGGGTGGTGAAGATCATCGACGTCTGGCCCGACGAAGTACCCAGCCACGCCAAGCTGGGCGGCTATCAGCAAATGCTCTCGGCGGACATTCTGCGCGGCCGTTATCGCGAAGACTTCAGCGTGGCCAAGGCTATCACTCCGGACAAGGTGCTGCCTTATCAGCTGCGGCTACCGAACGTGAACCATACCTTCCTGTCTGGGCACCGCATCATGGTGCAAATCCAGTCGGCCTGGTTCCCGCTTTACGACCGTAACCCGCAGAAGTTCGTGCCCAACATCCTGCTGGCGCAGCCCGGCGATTTCATCAAGGCGACGCAGCGGATTTATCACAGCGAGGAAGCAGCCACCTTTATCGATATGCCGGTGGTGCCGAGGTAAGCGCTACGGCTTAAGGAACTAGGGGGCAGGCGATTCGATCTGCCCCAGCAGCCACTGCAGCCCCGCCAGATGCTGCTGGTCGTGGCTGCACAGGTAATGAACCAGGCCCTTCAACGTCACCTGCCCATAGCCCTCGAAATAACCCTGGCGGCGTAGCTGGCTTTCATCCAGCCGTGCCAGCAGGTTCACGGTTTCCGCTCGGGCGGCACGAATGGCCGCAAATACCTCGGCAGGATCGGCGTGGGCATAGCTGCCTGATTCGACTAGCGCATAGGTATCCAGCGACTCCAGCGTGGGGTTGTTTTCATCGAGTACGCGCCGGAAGCGCCTTTGGTAACCGTCAATCTCGATATCGCGCACGTGACAGATTTGCTCGAGGGCGCTCAGCGATTCGCTGGGAATACCTTCCCAAGAAGCAGGCTTCCAGTGGAAGCGGTCTTGCGGAAAAGCCTGGAAATGCCTTTCTAGTTGTTCCGGGAAGGCAGCCAGGGTGGCGAGAGTGGTTTGCAGCACAGTAGGACGGCTCCGCAGAAATCAGTAAGACATGCATGCGGCGTTCAGGATGCCCGCCGCAATCGAAATCGCCCCCAGGAATACGCCTGAGGCCTGCTTGCCGGCGGGAATGTCCTCTGCAATATGCGGCAGGCAGATGCGGGCGACGACGAACACCAGCAGCTGAATCACCAGCGCAATCACCGCCCACAGGGCCATGTCGATGGGGCTGACGCTGCCCTTGATCGCCGAGGCCAACGGAATCGCCATGCCGATGATGGTGCCGGACAAGCTGAAGGCGGCGGCCATATTGCCTTCGCGGATCAGGCCGATCTCGTGATACGGGGTGATCTTGATGTAGATGGCGGCAAAGGCGATCAACAGCACGCTGGAGATGGAAAGGTAGATCAGGAATTCATCGAAGCCGCCGAAAGATTCCATGAAGTGAAATTCTGTCATTTGGGCACCTGTGAGAAATGGTTCATTGAAAGTAATGCGGTAAAAAGCGGCTGGTGTTTTTGGTCACGGGCGATTCGTCTTCGCGGATGCCGATGCCGGCGGCTTCGTCGCCCACGATCCAGCTGCCGATAACGGTGTGGCTCCCCTGGTATACCGGCAGCGGATGGTAAGCCTGGTAGATGTAGCCTTCGGCGCCGTATTCGCCGGGAATGTCCACATTACCGCGTGCCGATGTGATGCTGACGTTGGCGCCTTCGCGCGACAGGATGGGCTTTTTCACGTACTCGCTGGCGAAGCGCTGCGGCTCGTAAAACGCCGGCAGCAGATTGGGGTGGTCGGGGTTGAGCTCCCACAGCACCGGCAGGATGGCCTTGTTGGACAGCAGCATTTTCCAGGCCGGCTCGATCACCCGCATGGAAGAGGAGCGCAGATTACCGCCGAAGGCTTCGCGCGTGAGCCACTCCCAGGGATAGAGCTTGAATAGCGTATCGATGGGCTGGTTCATTTCATCGACAAAGCATTTCGCCGTCGCCGCCCAGCCGATATGCGCCATATCGATGAATTTGGCGTCCACCCCGCCCTGCATGGCCACATCGCGCATATAGTCTAGATTGCCCACGTCCTCTTCACTATCGCCTACGCAGGCGAAGTGCACGGTGGCGCCCGGCAATTCAGCGATGATTTCCTTCCAGCGCTCAATCAGCTTTTCGTGAATGCTGTTGAACTGGTCCGCGCCCGGCTTCACCTCCTGCAGCCAATGCCACTGGGCCACGCTGGCCTCGATCAGCGAGGTGGGCGTATCGGCGTTGTACTCCAGCATTTTCGGCGCACCCGAGCCGTCCCAGGAGAGATCGAAACGACCGAACAGGGTGGCCTCGTCCTCGTTCCAGGAACGTTCGATCATGGGGATGAATTCGGTGGGGATGGCAAAACGCTCGTAGCGTTTTTCGTCGATCACATGCTGCGCGGCAGCAATGCAAAGCTGGTGCAGCTCCTCGGTGGCCGCTTCCATCACGTCCACCTCCTCGGCGCTGAACCGATAACAGGCGCGTTCGTCCCAGTAGATGCCGTCGATGGAATGAAAGCCGAAACCCAGCTCCTCCATTTTCTTCGGCCAGTCGGGGCGCGGCACCAGATCTTCGCGCTTCATAGCTTTTTGTACATATAGGTGGTTGGCACGAGCCCCTCGCCGATGGTGGCGATGGCGAAGTCGGGGATGATGCCGGCCACCTGATAGCCCATGGCCGCGTACAACTGCTGGCCGTTGCTTTGCGTTTCGGTATCCAGCACCAGCAGCCAGCGGCCGGCCGCCCGAGCTTCAGTTTCCAATGCCGCCATCAGAGCGCGGCCTATGCCCTGCCGGCGCGCGGCGGAATGCACCAATACCTTTTGCACTTCGGCGCGGTGCCGCCCATTGGGTTTGCCGCAGGGCGATAGCTGCGCGCTGCCGACGATGCCTCGTGCATTTTCCTCATCCGTATTTTCCGCGACCAGCAATATGCGCTCACCGCTATTCACTTCCGCCAGCACGCCGGACCAGAACGAGGCTATGTCCGCCTCGCTCACCGGCACCACGTATCCCACCGAGGCGCCGTTCGTTACCGAATCGCGCAGCAGCTCATACAGCGCGCTGCGCTCCGCCGCGGTGGGCGCGAGGATGCGGCGGACTTTCATCATTCAACCGCCCGAGGAAGAGGAGCTGCGCGCGCTGCCGCCGAAGCCGCCGCGGCTGACCGTGGTGCTGGAAATGGCGCGGCTGGAGTGCGCCACACCATCGGCCGTGCTGCCAGAGACGGAGTAGGGCCGGCCGTAATAGTGCGTGGCGTAGGGGTTGCCGGTGCGCCGGTCGTAGGCGGGCTCGCAATCGGCCGGGGTATTGCCCCAGTCGGCCAGGCAGTCCTGCTTGCTGGCGTATACGTCGCGGCGCATTTCGTCTTTGGAGCAGCCGGCCAGACCCCCGCCTGCCATGGCGGTGCCGATTAATACCAGGGTGACGCTGGCGCTGGACTTGCGGATTTTTTTTAGCACGGCCGTACCTCCCGGGAAGCTGGTGGCAAAAGGCTAGCGACCAGTTTAGCCGATCAGCGCCTTGGCGTATTCCGGAATCGCCTGCATGGCAGCGTGCATGGCGCCATTGTAAAAACGCCGCCCGGCGATGCCGCGCTCGGCCAAGCACTCGTCGATCTCGGCCTTGCCAATGGCGGCGATGTCCAGCGCGTCCGAGGCGCAGGCGAAGCCCCACACCGCGCCGTAGATTGGGATGTGTACGAAATAAGGCCTCACGCTGCGGAACACGGCGCGCAAATCGGCCAGCGTGCCGCGCACTCGCTCGGGATGCGAAAACGGCGAACCCAGGTGCAAGGTCAGCGCACCCGGCTGCGCCAGCGCGCGTTTACAACTGCGGTAGAAATCCTGCGTGTACAGATCCTTGGCCGGACCGACGGGGTCGGTGAGGTCCAGATAAATGAGGTCATAGCGCTCGGCGGCATCGCGCAAATAAGCCATGCCGTCGCCGATCTGCACGGCGAGGCGCGGGGAATTGAAGGCGCCACCGTGCACGGCGGCCAGATGGTCTTTGGCCATATCGATCACCACCGGATCGATTTCACACAATCGGCAGCGCTCCACCGAGGGATGGGCAAGAATCTGGCGGGCGGCACCGCCGTCGCCGCCGCCTATCACCAGCACGTCGCGCGGGCCGGGGTGCGCTAGGGCGGCCGGGTGCACCAGGTTCTCATGATAAAAAAACTCGTCGCGCTCCGAGGTCATATTGGCCCCGTCTATGCGCATCAGCCTGCCGAGCAGGGGGGATTCATACACCTCTATGGTTTGCAGGGCGGATTGGCGACGCTCGATCAGGGTAGCGTCAAAGTACGCGCCGTGGCCATCATCCAGCGGTTCCAGCAGTCTTTCCACCGCGTTTTCCACCGCCGCTAGGCCGCCTTGGCCTGCACTACCGGCAAATCCCTGCCGCGCCACACCCGGTCCACCAGCACGTCGGCGGGCCGTAGCGCGGTGATCATGGCTTCGTACAGCTTTTCCGCCTTGCCGCTATTGTCCGCGGTCACGTTGCAAACATAGACGTCCAGGGTTGCACCGCTGCGCTCGGGCCAGGTATGGATGGCGAGATGCGATTCGGCCAGCACCACGGCGCCGGTGGCCCCGCCCGCTTGCAGGCTGTCGAAGCCGTCGAACTGGAAAAAGTGCTCGCCCAGCACGGTGAGCCCCGCTCGCCGGCAGGCGGCCATGCAGAGTGTGCGCAGCTCGTCGGCGGAGGTCAAAAGGACGCTGTCCGGACAGTTATAGAGATCGGCAAAAATGTGCAGGCCTTTCATTGCCAACTCCTCATGCGTGCGTTCGTAAAAAGGGGACATCCGGCAGGCTGGCAATTATAATGGTCGCTTGCTGCAATACCTGTCTTGGGCCTGCATTTAGGCTCAAAGCCCTGCCCATACCCGCAATCTCGCCCACACCCGACCAATCCGGACCCGCCCGCCATGAACACTGCCGTTGCCGCCAGCCGTAAAGACCTTACCAATGCCATCCGCGCCCTTTCCATGGACACCGTGCAAAAGGCCAACTCCGGCCACCCCGGCGCCCCCATGGGCATGGCGGAAATGGCCGAGGTACTGTGGCGCGGCCACTTAAAGCACAATCCGAAAAACCCGCGCTGGGCCGACCGCGACCGCTTTGTGCTGTCCAACGGCCACGGCTCGATGCTGATGTATTCGCTCTTGCACCTCTCCGGCTACGCGCTGCCAATGGAGGAAATCAAGAATTTCCGCCAGCTGCACTCCAAGACCGCCGGCCACCCGGAGACCGGCATCACGCCCGGCGTGGAAACCACCACCGGGCCGCTGGGCCAGGGACTCGCCAACGCGGTCGGCATGGCTATCGCCGAGCGCGAACTGGCGCGCACCTTCAACCGCGACGGCTTCGAGATCGTCGATCACAATACCTACGTTTTCATGGGCGACGGCTGCCTCATGGAAGGCATTTCCCACGAGGCTTGCTCGCTGGCCGGCACGCTGGGCCTGGGCAAGCTGATCGCCTTTTACGACGATAACGGCATTTCCATCGACGGCCGGGTGGAAGGCTGGTTTCGCGACGATACGCCCAAGCGCTTCGAAGCCTACGGCTGGCACGTGATCCCCAATGTGGACGGCCACGACGCGGCCGAGATCGACGCCGCCCTGGTCGCCGCGCGCGTGGTCACCGACAAGCCCTCGCTGATCTGCTGCAAGACGGTGATCGGCAAGGGCGCACCCAACCTGGGCGGCACCGACAAGGTGCACGGCGCCCCCCTGGGCGAAAAGGAAATCGCCGCCGCCCGCGAAGCGCTGGGCTGGAAGTACGCGCCGTTTGAAATCCCCCAGGCAATCTACGACGGCTGGGACGCCAGCAAAAAAGGCGCCGCCGCCGAGGCAAAATGGCAAAGCGTATTCGCCGCCTACGAAAAACAGTACCCCGAACTCGCCGCCGAATTCATGCGCCGCATGGCGGACGAGTTGCCGGCCAACTTCGCTGATGTGGCGGCCAGCCTCAGTGCCAAGGTCAATGAAAAGGCCGAAACCGTCGCCACCCGCAAGGCCTCGCAAATCGCCATCGAAGGTTTTGCCGCACATCTGCCCGAAATGATCGGCGGCTCAGCCGACCTGACCGGCTCCAACCTCACCAACTGGAGCGGCAGCAAGATTCTCTCGGCCACCCAGGGCGGCAATTACATCAGCTACGGCGTGCGCGAGTTCGGCATGACGGCCATCGCCAACGGCCTGGCCCTGCACGGCGGCTTCATTCCCTACCACGGCACCTTCCTGACCTTCAGCGACTATTCGCGCAATGCGCTACGCATGGCGGCGCTGATGAAGCTCCGGAACATCGCGGTGTTCACCCATGACTCTATCGGCTTGGGCGAGGACGGCCCCACCCACCAATCGGTGGAGCACGTGGCGAGCCTGCGGCTGATTCCCAATATGGATCTCTGGCGCCCCTGCGATACCGTGGAATCGGCAGCAGCGTGGCAGCACGCCCTGGCCCGCAAGGACGGCCCCACCTCGCTCATCTTTTCGCGCCAGAACGTGGCTTTCCAGAAACGCGATGCCGAGGCCCTGTCCAACGTGGCGCGCGGCGGCTACGTGCTATCGAAGGAAAGCGGCGCATTGCAGGCGGTGCTGATCGCCACCGGCTCGGAAGTGCCGCTGGCCATGGACGCGCAAAAAGCGCTGGCGAGTGAAGGCATACACGTGCGCGTGGTGTCCATGCCTTCGACCTTTGTTTTCGACCACCAGGACGCGAACTATCGCGCCGCCGTGCTGCCCAAGGGAGTGAAGCGGGTGGCCGTCGAAATGGGCGTTTCCGATTTGTGGCGCAAATACGTGGGCATGGAGGGTGCGGTAGTCGGCATCGACACCTTCGGCGAATCGGCCCCGGCGCCGGTGTTGTTCAAGCATTTTGGGTTTACGGCGGAGAATGTGGTGAAGGTGGTTAAGGGCGTTTTGTAGGTCGGCGCCTAAGCTAAACAATGTACCCACCCTCCATGTTCTCGTTAGCAGTGCTGCGAACCAAACATGCGCCGACCACGTTTTGACCCTGCAATGCTTGTAAGCACCTGCCACGCCTCGCGACCAAAGGTGTGACCCTTTACATTAGCCGGCCGGAACCCTATGCACCAGACCCTGCATCTGATGAAGTCGCGCGGCTTTCCGCATATCCGCCGCAACGCGCTGGATACGCTGCAGGTGAACCTGGGCTACAAGTGCAACCAGGCCTGCTTTCACTGCCATGTCAACGCCAGCCCCGACCGCAAGGAGATGATGTCGGCGGAAACGGTGGCCGACGTTATCGCTTTCATGAAAGCCAGCGGGGTGAAAACCTTGGACCTCACCGGCGGCGCGCCGGAATTGAATGACCATTTCCGCGCGCTGGTGACGGCAGCCCGCGCCGAAGGCGTCCGGGTGATCGACCGCTGCAACCTCACCATCCTCGAAGAGCCGGGACAGGAAACGCTGGCCGAGTTCCTCGCCGACCAGTTGGTGGAAGTGACGGCCTCGCTGCCATGTTACTCGCAGGAGAATGTGGACAAGCAACGCGGTGAAGGGGTGTTCGAAACCTCGATTCGCGCCTTACGCAGGCTTAATGTGCTGGGCTACGGCCAACCCGGTTCCGGGCTGATCCTGAATCTGGTGTTCAACCCGCAGGGGCCGAAGCTGCCGCCCGCGCAGGAGGCCCTGGAGGCTGACTACCACCGCCTGTTGAAAGAGAATTTCGGCATCGTCTTCAACCAGCTTTTCACGATCACCAATATGCCCATCCAACGCTTCGGCTCCACCCTGGTTTCTAAGGGCGAGTTCGAGCCTTATATGGATCTGCTGGTGGCGTCTTTTCAGCCGCAAAACCTGGATAGTGTGATGTGCCGCTCGCTACTGTCGGTGGACTACCTGGGCTATGTATACGACTGCGATTTCAACCAGATGCTGGGCCTGCCCTTGCAACACGGCGACCGCGCAAAAACGCATTTGCGCGATTTGATGGACGTGGACCTCATCGGCAACGCCATCGTCGTGAAGGACCATTGCTATGGCTGCACTGCCGGCCAGGGATCGTCCTGCGGCGGCGCATTGAAGGATGGCGGCATCGTAAAGGCCGCGGCTTAGGCCGCGACAAAGCCCGCAAGGCCGGACGTGAACCCAGGACGCTCCTGCCCGCTCTCGTACCGCTACCCTCCCGCTGCATTCGCACGCCGCGCCGACTTTGAGGCCGAGACCATCTATGTGATCGGCGGCCTGTACGGCAACCTGCCGGCGCTGGAGGCGATTCTCACCATGGCGATGCAGGAGCCGGTGCAACCCCGGCTGGTGTTCAACGGTGACTTTAACTGGTTCAACGTGGACCCCATGAGCTTCGAGGGGGTCAATCGTGTTGTTTGTGAACACCTTGCCTTGCGCGGCAACGTTGAGACCGAGCTGCTTTCGGACGCCGAGGGTGATGCCGGCTGCGGTTGCGCTTATCCCGATTACGTGGACGATGCCGACGTGGAGCGCTCCAACCAGATCATGCAGCGTTTGCGTGCCACTGCTACCGTCTTTCCGCAGCTAACCGAATCTCTGACCCGTTTGCCCATGCACGCGGTGGCCTCGGTAGGCGGCGTACGCATAGGCATCGTCCACGGCGACGCCGAGTCGCTGGCCGGCTGGCGCTTTGCACACGATAGTCTGCACGAACCGGAAAACGTGAACTGGCTGCAACGCACCTGCCGCGACGCCAGCCTGGCCGGCTTCGCCTCCAGCCACACCTGTCTGCCGACCTTTCGCCGTTACCACGAAGGCGGCGACCAGCATTTCGTCATCAACAACGGCGCCGCCGGCATGCCCAATTTTGCCAACACCCGCTATGGGCTGCTGTCGCGCCTCTCGGTGCATGCCGCGCCGGAAGGCTGGGCTCAGTATGGCGACACAATCGCCGGAATTCATGTCGACGCCATCCCGGTGCATTACGACCACGCGCAATTTGAAAAAACGTTCCTGCAAAACTGGCCGCCCGGGTCTCCCGCGCATCACTCCTATTTCAAACGCATCAGCGAAGGGCCCGCCTACTACCCGCCACACGCTCTGGGCCTGATACGCGCGCCCTCGGTTTGCGCCTGACGGAGCGTTGACGCAGCTGCCAGCGCCTCCCGGCTGGATTGGCGTAAGGAACGTCCCGGCGATTCGACACAAGCCCGAGTCATCTCTCTAATTGCAAGGGCAAATCATGTTGAAAGGCAAAACGGCTTTGGTCACCGGATCGACCAGCGGCATCGGCCTTGGCGCTGCCGAAGCGCTCGCGGCGCAGGGCGCCAATATTGTATTAAACGGTTTCGGCGACGCATCCGAGATCGAATCGATTCGCTCGCGCATCGCGCGCACCTATAACGTGGAGGCGGTCTATCACGGCGCGGATATGAGCCGCGCCGCCGATATCGCGGCGATGATGGACAGCATCCGCATCCAGTTCGGCGGTGCTGACATCGTTGTCAACAATGCCGGCGTCCAGCACGTGTCCCCGGTGGAAGCTTTCCCCGTCGAGAAATGGGACCTTATCCTGGCGCTGAATCTCAGCGCTGCGTTTCACACCACCCGCCTTGCCCTGCCGATGATGGTCAGCAAGGGTTGGGGCCGCATTATCAATATGGCGTCCGCGCATGGCCTGGTGGCCTCTCCCTTCAAGTCGGCCTATGTCGCCGCCAAGCACGGCATCGTCGGTTTCACCAAAACGGTGGCTTTGGAAGTGGCCGAAAAAGGCATCACCGCCAACGCCATTTGCCCCGGCTATGTGCTGACCCCGCTGGTGGAAAAGCAAATTCCCGATACCGCCAAGGCGCGCGGCATTACCGAGGAACAGGTAAAACGCGATGTACTACTGGCCGCGCAACCGACCAAGCAATTCGTGACGGTGGAACAGGTTTCGGCGCTGGTGTCATTCCTGGCTTCCGACGCCGCCGCCTCGATCACCGGTACCGCGCTACCCATCGACGGGGGCTGGACCGCGCACTAAGTTTCGGCATCGATTTGCCATGCCGCGCCCCCGCCAGACTGCAAAGGGGCGCGGTGCGCTATGCTGCATCCGTTTCGATGGCGGCGACGTAGTACCTACTTCGGGAGTGCGCAATGAAAAAGAGCAAGCTGATTGTCCTGATCGCGGTGGCGGCGCTGATTGCGGCGTTTTTTGTGTTCGACCTGGGCCGTTATTTCAGCCTGGATTACTTCAAGACCCAGCAGGCCGCCATTCAGGCGAGCTACCAGGCCAACCCCCTGCAAATCGGCGTGATTTTCTTTGCCGTGTACGTGGCCGTCACCGCTCTCTCGCTGCCGGGGGCAGCCATCATGACGCTGGTGGCCGGCGCCATTTTCGGGCTGGTTTGGGGCGTGGTGATCGTCTCCTTTGCCTCCACCATCGGCGCCACCGCCGCCTTTCTGGTATCGCGATTTTTATTGCGCGATTCCATACAGGCCAAATTCGGCGACAAGCTGAAAACCATTAACGCCGGGGTCGAAAAAGAAGGGGCTTTTTATCTCTTCACCCTGCGCCTGGTGCCGGCCTTCCCGTTTTTCATGATCAACGTGGTGCTGGGCCTCACCCCCATGCGGGCCTGGACTTTCTTTTGGGTTTCGCAGGTCGGCATGTTTCTGGGCACCGTGGCCTATGTGAATGCCGGCACACAGCTGGCCAACATTACCTCACTAAAAGGCATCCTGACGCCGGGCGTGCTGGGCGCCTTTGTGTTCCTCGGCGTACTGCCGCTGATCGCCAAGAAAATCATTGACGGCCTCAAGGCCCGGAAGGTGTACGCGCGTTGGGCCGGCAAAAAGCCCGCCATTTTCGACCGCAATGTTGTCGTGATCGGCGCAGGCTCAGCCGGCTTGGTCACCAGCTATATCGCCGCCGCCGTAAAAGCCAAGGTGACCCTGGTGGAAAAACACCAGATGGGCGGCGACTGCCTCAACACCGGTTGCGTGCCCTCGAAAGCGCTGATTCGCTCGGCCAAGCTCCTGAACCATATCGGCCGGTCAAAGGAGTTCGGCATCGCCCACGCCAGCGCGCAATGGGACTTCGCCGAGGTAATGGAGCGTGTTCAGCGGGTGGTGGCCGAGATCGAGCCGCACGACTCGGTGGACCGCTACACCAAGCTGGGCGTGGACTGCATGCGCGGCACGGCGAAAATCGTGAGCCCCTGGGAAGTGGAAATCACTCGCGACGATGGAACCCAACAGCGCCTCACCACGCGCAATATCGTCATCGCCGCCGGCGCGCGGCCCTTCGTGCCCCCCATCTCGGGGCTGGCCGAGGCGAAGCCGCTTACCTCGGATAACCTCTGGAACCTGAGAACGCTCCCCAAGCGCCTGGTGGTGCTGGGCGGCGGGCCGATCGGCTGCGAACTGACCCAGTGCTTCGCGCGCTTCGGCTCGCAGGTCACCCAAGTGGAAATGCTGCCGCGCATCCTGGTGCGCGAAGACCCGGAGGTCTCGGCCATGGTGAAAGCCAAGTTCGAGGCCGAGGGTGTGGCTGTGCTCACAGACCATAAAGCCAAACAGGTAGTCGTCGAAAACGGCGAGAAATTCCTGGTGGTGGAATTCCAGGGCGCGGAGAAGCGCATCCCTTTTGACGAAATCCTTTGCGCCGTGGGGCGCATCGCCAATACGGCCGGTTACGGATTGGAGGAACTGGGCATCCCCGCCGGCAAGGTGGTCGAGGTCAACGAGTATCTGGAAACCATCTATCCGAATATTTTTGCCTGCGGCGACGTGGCCGGGCCTTACCAATTCACGCACACCGCATCGCATATGGCCTGGTACGCCTCGGTCAATGCCCTGTTCGGTTCTTTCAAGAAATTCAAGGTCGATTACTCGGTGGTGCCTTGGGCCACCTTCACCGACCCGGAGGTGGCGCGGGTGGGCCTCAACGAACAGGAAGCGCGCGAGAAAAACATAGCCCACGACGTGCACGTTTACGGCATCGACGATCTGGACCGCGCCATCGCCGACGGCGAGGCGCACGGTTTTGTCAAAGTAATCACCCCCAAAGGTGGCGACAAGATTCTGGGGGCAACCATCGTCGGCGAGCATGCCGGGGATCTGCTGGTAGAGTTCGTGGCGGCCATGAAGCATGGCTTTGGGCTTGAAGGCATGCTCGGCACCATACATACCTACCCCACGCTGGGAGAAGCCAATAAGTTCGCGGCGGGAGTTTACAAGCGCTCGACGGCTACTGTGGGAAAACTAGCGCTGGGCGAGGCGCTTAATGATTGGACGCGTGGCGAGGGCAGTTTTGGCGCGGTAATCGGCAAAGCTGTTGCTCTCGTTGTTTCGCCTGATAACACACCGGCGTATCCCAAAGAACCGGCGCACAAATAACCCCGTCGTTCTCGCGCAGGCGGGAACCCAGCGACTTTGGCTGGCGGAAAAACGACACTGGGTCCCCGCCTGCGCGGGGACGACGAATTTGGAGGCTGTCGATATGAAACGACTGCTAGTCACCCTTTCTGCGCTGTTGTTCTCTTTAGGTGTTAATGCCCAAACCTTCGACCACTCGCACGCCGCATTCACGACACTACTTAAGAAATACGTGATCGTGATCGACGGTGGCAAATCGTCCAAAGTGAAATATGCGGAATTCCAGAAGGACCTGCCGGCACTGAAAAACTATCTGGACACGCTGTCGAAAGTGTCGGCCACCGAATTCACCGGTTGGAGCAAGGCCCAGCAAATGGCCTTTCTTATCAACGCCTACAACGGACACACGCTGGAACTGATCCTGCAAAACTACCCGGTGAAGTCGATCAAGGACATTGGCAGCCTGTTCGACAACCGCTGGAAGCGCAAATTCTTTAAATTATTCGGCGAAGAGTATTTCCTGGACCGCATCGAGCACGAGACCCTGCGCAAGCCCGGTGCATATAACGAAGTGCGGGTGCATTACGCCGTCAACTGCGCCTCGATCGGCTGTCCGGCGCTGCGCGAGGAAGCCTTCGTTGCCGACCGGCTCGACAAGCAACTTGAGGAGCAGGCAGTGCGCTTCCTATCCGACCGCTCGCGCAACCGCGGCACGGGTGGCAAGTTGGAAGTGTCGATGATTTTCAAATGGTTCGGCGAGGACTGGGAAAAGGGCTACACCGGTTTCGATGGCAAGACACCCGCCATCAAGAGCCGTGAAGATTACTTCGCCCGTTACGCAAAAGTGCTGGCGGATGCCCCGGCGGACCAGCAGTTGATTGCCGCCGGCAAGGCGCCGATTTCTCATCTGGACTACGACTGGAACCTGAACGGCGCAAATTAAGTCGTGCCGCATCTGTAATGCTGCATCGCACACAGGTTTCGACTACGGCGAACCGTTAAAATCTCCCTGCACCTAAATCCCTTGCCTTACCGGGCAAGCGGCTTGCAGCCAACCGCGTCCGACAAAATCGGACTAAAGGAGAGAGTACTGTGTTGATCGGCGTCCCGAAAGAAATCAAAGTTCACGAATATCGTGTCGGACTGACTCCTTCGTCGGTTCGTGAAATGGTCGAGCACGGCCACCAGGTGGTGGTGGAACACAATGCCGGCAGCGGCATAGGCGCGGCCGATGCCGCCTACGAGAAGGCCGGCGCAAGCATTCTTGCCACCGCCGCCGAGGTGTTCGCCAAGGCGGACATGATCGTGAAAGTAAAAGAGCCGCAGCCGGTGGAATGCAAGATGCTGCGGCCCGGGCAAATTCTCTTTACCTATTTGCATCTGGCGCCGGACCCCGAGCAATGCACGGCACTGATGGCCTCAGGCGCGATATGCATCGCTTATGAAACCGTTACGCAAAACGGCGGCGGGTTGCCGCTGCTAGCCCCAATGTCTGAGGTGGCCGGGCGTATGTCCATACAAGCGGGTGCGCGCTGCCTGGAAAAGGAAGCCGGCGGCATGGGCATTCTGTTGGGCGGCGTGGCCGGCGTGCCGCCCGCCAAGATCGTCATTCTGGGCGCAGGCGTGGTGGGATCGAACGCCGCGCAGATCGCCGTAGGCAGCGGCGCGCGCGTGGTGGTGATCGACCGCAGCATCGACGCCCTACGCCGCATAGACCGGCTGCTGGGTGCGCGCGTGGTGACCGTGTTTTCCAATCGCGACAATGTGGAAAGCCATGTGCTTTCGGCGGACTTGGTGATCGGCGGCGTGCTGATCCCGGGTGCGGCGGCGCCCAAGCTGGTGACGCGCAAAATGGTGTCCGAAATGAAGCCCGGCTCGGTGATCGTCGACGTGGCCATCGACCAGGGCGGCTGCTGCGAAACCGCAAAAGCCACCACTCACGCCAATCCCACGTATGTGGTCGACAATGTGGTGCATTACTGTGTGGCCAATATGCCGGGCGCCGTGCCGCGCACTTCTGCTTACGCCCTCAACAACGCGACGCTGCCGTTTGCACTAAAGCTCGCCAATATGGGCTGGAAGGACGCATTGCGCAGCGATGCCCATCTCAAGAACGGCCTGAACGTATGCGCGGGTAAGGTGACTTACCGGGAAGTAGCCGAGGCCTTGGGGCACGCCTACACGCCGGTGGATCAGGTTTTGTAACCCGGCTTTCGCTTGCCAGCTACAAATCGATGGTCTGCCCTTCGTAGGCGAACGACCACTCCACCGCGTGCAGATTGCGGCCGGAGTCCGCGGCGGTTTCCATGCGATGCTCGTAATAGAGCCGCGCCTGGGTTTCCGCCGCGGCGATCTTGCCCATGGAGGCGCCCGGATCGTGATGCATGAACAGCATGCGTTTGATGTTTTCGCGCATGGCGATGTCGATGCCCTTGCGCGCCGAGGCGTGGCCCCAGTTGATCTTCTCGAAAGCTTCCATCACCGTGTACTGCGCGTCGATGATCATCAGGTCGATGTTCTGATATAGCGGCAGGTCGGGACCCAGGTCTTCGCGGCTGGTGCGTATGCACTCGGTATCGACGCAGTGCGAAAAACTCTTGCCGCCAGCCTCACATTTATAGCCCCAGCAAGGATCGGGATGATCCAGCTGGTAGGGCGTGACGGTGATATCACCCAGTTGCATGGGCTCGCGCGGCGCCAGCTGGTGGTATTCGATGGTCGCACCCAATTGTTCCAGTTGCACCGGGAAAAACGGCTTCCTGAACAGCACGCGGAAAATATCGTGCAACTCGGGCTGCACGGCATAGACGTGGATCTTGTTGCCGGGAATGAAAATCGGCGTGAAGAACAAGAGGCCGATCAGATGGTCCCAGTGGAAGTGCGTAAAGAATATATGCAGCTCGCCCTGGCCGCGGCCGCAGGGCCCGGTCATCAGGTCGTAGCCCAGCTGGCGGATGCCGCTGCCGCCGTCGATGATCAATTGCTGGTTGCCGGTAGAGACTTCAATGCAGGGGGTGTTTCCGCCAAAGCCGCCGAAGCGCTGGCGCGGCAGGGTCGCCAAATAGGCCTCGATAGCCGATGCGCTGGTGTGGCCGCGATCCGCGAAATCCAGCAGCACCTGCCGGACATGATTCTCCAACTCCGCCGGCATCATCGGCGACGGCAGCGAACCGCGTGCGCCCCAGATTTTTACACGCAGGGACGTGGCGGGTTTGGAATCGGCTTCAACGGTCATTACGGTTTGGACGATCGCGGGTTGGTGGACAGAAGGATCAAAGACTCAGTTTAACGGCGCGGGTGCGCTGGCGCAGTGAAATGAAACACTATCCCAAATTGCTGGCGGCGAGAATAGCATGGTCAGGGGTTTCCATCCCGCGAACGCGGTAGCGGATACCCGGAGACGATGTTCCCCCTGGTTCTTCTTTCGTATTTATGGCGCTTATATTGGCACCAATATCGCCTGCCTGCTAGCAACACGGCCTGAATATTTTATGGCTTCATCACCCTACCGCTCGCAGCCAGGAGTCCTTCAAAAAGGCGCAGACCTGAGAACAAACCCTTCTAACCCGGAAAGGATTTTTTCTGATGAACCTGCTCGACCTCGTCGAAACCCAGCTTGTTTCCAACCGCCTGCCCCTGGTCGCCGTCTCGCTTGCCGCCGTACCCGCCGCCAATACTCCGATCGTCCTTACCCTGCACTGGCACGGCTTCGTGGAAGTCCGCCTCAGCGAACAATCCGAAGTGGTCGCCTACCAATCGGTGCCCAGTTCCGCCCTGCAACTCAACGAGCGCTGGGATCATTTTGAAGACCTCGAAAACGCCACCCTGGAGACCGCCTGGGAGTTGGGCGCCTGGAGCTTGGAGCGCACCGAGGCAAAACCCTTCGACCGGCTGGGCGCGGACGCCAGCGAAACCACCTGCGGCATGCACGCCTTCGGCCATTCGCCCTTAAGGCTGGACGGCGGCTCACCGTTCGTGGCGGAAGTGCCCGATGCGGAGGAACTGGTGCAGGCTGCCGGCCGCGCGGGCTACATCCAATGGCTGTTCCGGCCGGTGCGCGGCGGTCTTTGGTCGGAGGTGACGGACGACGTCACCCTGGAGCCGGGCGGATATCGCAATCCGCCCTGCCCGCTACTGGCGAGGCCGGTGGCGGCACCCGCCTACCTGCCCCGGGCGCACAAAATGCACTACGCCTTCGGGCGCTCGGGCCGGCTGCAAACCTGAACGCCCACCGCTGGCGAAACGGCATATAATGAGAATGATTCGCAATTACATTCGCAGGCCTCGCCTGCGAATGGCGAATCCTTTTAGATACTTATGCCGATGCCAATACGATGAATGCGGACTCGATCAAAGGCACCCTCGCCTCCCTGCACAAGGGCGGCAGCGCGCGCATTGATGGCCTGAATCCCGCGTCCGGTAACGACGAGGCGGCCACCCTGTTACGCCTGGTGGAACTGGGCTTTGTCCAGGGCGAGCGGGTGCGCGTGATCGCCAAGGCCTTTCCCGGCGGCTATCCGATGGCGGTGCGCATCGGCAACACCACTTTTGCCCTGCGCTGCCACGAGGCCTCGCTGATTCGTATTGCGGCATTGGAAAATGCGCCGGAAGCGGCCGCCGCGCTGAGCCCGGCCGGCTGATCCCGCCATGACGGCCGCCCCTGCCTTGCGCATCGCGCTGATCGGCAATCCCAACTGCGGCAAGACGGCGCTGTTTAATCTGCTCACCGGCGCGCGCCACAAGGTGGCCAACTACGCCGGCGTGACGGTGGAACGCAGGACCGGCCATTTTTCTTCCGGCGCACGCAGTTATGAAGTGATCGACCTGCCAGGCGCTTACAGCCTCAACGCCATGACGCCGGACGAGGCTATCACCCGTGATGTACTGCTGGGGGTGCGTGCAAAAGAAGAACCTATCGACCTCATGCTCCTGGTGGTGGACGCCAATAATCTGCGTCTGAATTTGCGCCTGGTACTGGAGGCCACGCAACTGGGCTACCCCGCCATACTGGCCCTTAACATGATGGACGTGGCGCGCGAGCGCGGCCTGGTGATCGACACGGTGAAGCTCGCCGCCGAGCTGGGCATGCCGGTGGTGGAAGTGGTGGCCGTGCAACCGGAAGGCGCTAAAGCGCTGATCGCGCAACTCGATCAAACCGCCGCACCCACTACTGCAAAACTCAGCGCGGTCATGCCTGCCGATGACATTGCCGCGCAACAGCAAAGACAGACCGAGGTGCGGCGCATCGAGGCTGCGGTGATCACCCAGCAGGGCGCCGTGCACAGCGCCAGCGACCGCATCGACGCGGTGGTGCTGCACCCGCTGCTGGGTTACGCCCTGCTCGCGACCATTCTGTTTTTGATTTTCCAGGCGGTGTTCAGCTGGTCCAAGCTGCCGATGGACGCCATCAAAAACGCCATGGATGGCCTCGGTGGGTATTTGCACGATCAGATGCCCGACACTATTTTGCGCAGCCTGCTGATTGACGGCATTATTTCCGGCACCGGCAGCGTGCTGGTGTTTTTGCCGCAAATCCTGATCCTGTTCCTGTTCATCCTGGCGCTGGAAGACTCGGGCTATTTGCCGCGCGCGGCGTTTTTACTCGACCGCTTGATGGGCCGTGTGGGCTTGTCTGGTCGCGCGTTCATTCCCCTGCTGTCGAGCTTTGCCTGCGCCATCCCCGGCATCATGGCGACGCGCACCATACAGAACCCGCGCGAACGCATGGCGACCATTATGATCGCGCCGCTGATGACCTGCTCCGCCCGCCTGCCTGTCTATGCGCTGATCATCGCCGCCTTTATTCCCGATAGCAGTGTGGGCATTTTCAATCTGCAGGGCCTGGTGCTGTTCGGCTTGTACATCGCCGGCATCGTCTCGGCGATGGCGGTGGCCTTTGTGTTCAAGCGCGCCTTCGCCGGCCGCACCCACCAGCCGCTGATGCTGGAACTGCCCAATTATCACTGGCCTAATCTGCGCAACTTGGCCATCGGCCTATGGGAGCGTGCCAAGATTTTTGTGACCCGCGTAGGCACCATCATCCTTACGCTGATGATTCTGCTGTGGTTCCTTTCCACCTTCCCGGGGCCGCCGGAAGGCGCCACCGAGCCGGCCATTCTGTACAGTCTCGCCGGCCGCATCGGCCAGGGCTTGCAAACCGTATTCGCGCCCATCGGCTTCAACTGGCAGATTTCCATTGCGCTGATCCCGGGGCTCGCCGCGCGTGAAGTGGCGGTGGGCGCGCTGGGCACGGTGTACGCACTCTCGGGCACCGGGCAGGAACTCAGCTCCGCGCTCACCCCGGTGATCGCTGCGACCTGGTCGCTGCCGACCGCGTTGTCGCTGCTGGCCTGGTACGTGTTCGCCCCGCAATGCCTGGCTACGCTCTCCATCGTGCGGCGCGAAACCAATTCTTGGAAGGCAGTGCTGGTGATGGCGGGCTATATGTTCGCACTGGCTTATCTGGCGTCCTTCCTGACCTTTCAAATCAGTAAGGCGTTGCTGGGAGCAGGCTGATGCAGGAAGCGCTGGCCTATTTCATCGTGTTCTGCGCGGCCGTCATCGGCGTACGTCGTTACGCGCCGCGCTTCGCCCGGCGCGTGCAAATCGGGTTACAGGACACGCTGATCCGCCTGCGCGGCGGCCAGCCGCCGGTGCGCACAGCAGAGGACGCAGGAGTGCAGCGTATTTCTGCCGATGCGCTCAAACGCACCCTTCCCAAGGCCAGGCGCTAAAGCCGGAATACCGGCCGGTCAGCGGGAAATAAACAGCGCCAGCAACACCAGTCCGGCCAGGTACGCCGCCCATATATAAGTAGTGGAGTTGGCGAGGTTCAGCGCCATGCCGCGATGGCTGCGCACCAGCACGGAAGGATTGTCCGGGTTGAAGAACAATAATTCCGCAGCCATGAAACGGCCCTCGGCGACTCCGCGTGCCGGAAACTCGCGGACCAGTTCCACGGGTTTGATTTCCTGTGTCACCGCCATGAGGCGACGATTCTCGCGCTGAAAATAGACGGTTGCCAGTGCGATGCCCACCACCCAGGCGGACAGCGCCAAGTTAAGGGTGATTTGCTGCCACCAATCGGTCAGCCATAGCACCGCCGTCAGCAAGGCCAGGGCAAAGATGAGCCTCGCGCCGTCGTAAAGGTGAAGATGGTATTCCAGCCAGGCCATGCGCCAGCGCCGGAAGTCCTCGGTGCGCTGCACCGGCAGCGGCATGCGCCAGCGCACGAATACCACTTTCAGCAATAGCAAACCCAATTGCAAATAAACCAGCCACGCGGTCAGCGCATCGACCACCGGCAGCCTGACCCAGGGCAGGGTTGGTCCGATGTGCGCTTTTACGACCAGGACGAGCGCGGATAGCAGGGCCACCAGGGTCAGCGCTTCCAGCGCGGGGTGCGTATAGTCGCGCAGCCTTCTCGGCTGCATGGAGAGCAGCACACCTGCGGGCGCAGGAGTCTGTCGTGGCCCGGCCAGTGCGGCCGCGCGCCAGTTGTAATGCACGATGGCGAGGTTGTAGGCAATGGCGGTCAGGATCCAGGCGATGAACTGTTCGACCACCAGCGCCGTATACCAGTCGCTGAAGAGAATCCATAAGGCCAAGGGCAGATCGATCAGAAGGCATGCGAGCAAAAAAGTGCGATAACTTTTCAGCACGGCCACACCCGGCCCGGCATAAAAGGCCTCGCCGACTTTTTGCGCAAAAAAATGATCTTCGCCGTGCTTGAACGGCATGCTCCAAAGCCGGTGCGCGGTTTTTAGCCGCAGGTACAGGGCGAGGGCGGCGAAAAAGTAAGCGATGAGAGCGTGGGTCATTTCATCCCTTTCTGGAAGTCGCGCAGCTCCTCGGCCACGATTTCCATGATGTTGGCGCGCGGCAAGCCGGCCAATACCATTTGCGCGAGCACGCCGCGCATGGTGCGGCGCAAATCGTCGTTGCTGCCGGCGCGGGTCCGGCGCGCCGTGACTACTGCGCCCGAGCCGTGGCGTATGGAAATCAGGCCCTCCTGCTGCAAGTCCCGGTAGGCGGTAGCGATGGTGTTGAGGTTGACGTCCATATCGGCCGCCAGTTGGCGCACCGAGGGCAAAGCCTGGCCTTCGACGAGATCGCCGCTGGCGATGAGCCCCTTGATGCCGTCGGCAATTTGCCGGTACATAGGGCGGCGGTCGCCTGCATTTATGGTGATCAGCATGGGAGTGATAAACCTAGTCTTCCAGAGAAACAAACAAGTGTATGCTGTTACCATACACCGTACAGTTTAACTTGTCCAGATCTATTTGCCGGCAGACATTTCCTGTAAACACACCTGCCTTCGGCTTGAAATTGTCACAATTGACCACTACTATTAGCACTCTGGTGATTTGAGTGCCAATGGTGCTAACATTGCCACCCGCAAGCTTTTTTGATCGATCCATTCCGATCGATTTTCCTTGTAAATCAATGTTTTAACATAGGAGTGAGTTATGAAGCTACGCCCTTTGCACGATCGCGTGATCGTCAAGCGTCTGGAAGAAGAACGGAAAACCGCCTCGGGCATCGTGATCCCGGATACCGCCGCTGAAAAGCCGGATCAAGGCGAAGTGCTGGCCATCGGCCCCGGCAAGAAGAACGAAGACGGCAAACTCTCCCCGGTCGACGTCAAGGTCGGCGACAAGGTTCTGTTCGGCAAGTACTCCGGCACCACCGTCAAAGTTGACGGCGAAGAGCTCCTCGTCATGCGCGAGGAAGACATCATGGCCGTTGTCGGCAAGTAAAGATTTTGTCTTTACCAAAGATCAAGCACTGTATCCAAGCTTCAAAACCAATACGAGGTAACAATCATGGCTGCTAAAGAAGTCAAATTTTCCGAAAATGCGCGCGTGCGCATGGTCGCCGGCGTGAACATTCTCGCCAACGCCGTCAAAGTCACCCTGGGCCCCAAGGGCCGTAACGTGGTGCTGGAGCGTTCTTTCGGCGCCCCCACCATCACCAAGGACGGCGTGTCCGTTGCCAAGGAAATCGAACTGAAGGACAAGTTCGAGAACATGGGCGCGCAAATGGTCAAGGAAGTTGCCTCCAAGACCTCCGACGTCGCCGGTGACGGCACCACCACTGCAACGGTTCTGGCCCAAGCCATCGTCGTCGAAGGCATGAAGTACGTGGCCGCCGGCATGAACCCGATGGACCTGAAGCGCGGTATCGACAAGGCGGTTGTCGCCATCGTCGCCGAGCTGAAGAAAATCTCCAAGCCCACCACCACCAATAAGGAAATCGCCCAGGTTGGCGCGATCTCGGCCAACTCCGACGCCGATATTGGCAAGATCATTTCCGATGCGATGGAAAAGGTCGGCAAAGAAGGCGTCATCACCGTTGAAGACGGCAAGTCGCTGGAGAACGAACTCGAAGTCGTGGAAGGCATGCAGTTCGACCGCGGCTACCTGTCCCCCTATTTCATCAACAACGCAGACAAGCAAGTGGCGCTGCTCGATGATCCCTTCATCCTCCTGCACGACAAGAAGATTTCCAACATCCGCGACCTGCTGCCGGTGCTGGAACAAGTCGCCAAGTCGGGCAAGCCGCTGCTGATCATCGCCGAAGACGTGGACGGCGAAGCGCTGGCCACCCTGGTGGTGAACAATATCCGCGGCATCCTGAAGACCACCGCCGTCAAGGCGCCGGGCTTCGGTGACCGTCGCAAGGCCATGCTGGAAGATATCGCCATCCTCACCGGCGGTACCGTGATCGCAGAAGAACTGGGCCTGAAGCTCGAGAACGTGACCCTGAAGGATCTCGGCCGCGCCAAGAAAATCGAAGTGGCCAAGGAAAACACCACCATCATCGACGGCGCCGGCAAGGAAGACGACATCAAGGCGCGCGTTGCCACGGTGCGTAAGCAAATCGACGAAGCCACCTCCGATTACGACAAGGAAAAGCTGCAAGAGCGCGTGGCGAAGCTCGCCGGCGGTGTTGCCGTGATCCGCGTCGGTGCAGCCACCGAAGTCGAAATGAAGGAAAAGAAAGCCCGCGTTGAAGACGCACTGCACGCCACCCGTGCCGCCGTTGAAGAAGGTATCGTGGCCGGCGGCGGTGTGGCCCTGCTGCGTGCCCGCGGCAACGCCGGCAAGATCAAGGGCGACAACCCCGAGCAGGAAGCCGGCATCAAGATCGTGCTGCGCGCCATCGAAGAACCGCTTCGTATGATCGCGCAAAACGCCGGCGACGAGCCGTCCGTGGTCGTCAACAAAGTCGTGGAAGGCAAGGGTAACTTTGGTTACAACGCCGCCACCGGCGAGTACGGCGATCTGGTTGAACTGGGCGTGCTGGACCCGACCAAGGTAACGCGCTTTGCCCTGCAAAACGCGGCCTCCGTCGCCTCCCTGATGCTGACCACCGATGCGATGGTTGCCGAACTGCCGAAGGAAGATGCAGGCGGCGCCGGTGGCATGGGTGGAGGAATGGGTGGGATGGGCGGCATGGGCGGTATGGACATGTAAGCCCGCTTCGATTGACGGGCGCTGGCGGCGTTGGCCGGTTGCTCGTGTACAAAACCGTACACGTCGCAACCGTTTGCCTTGCCATCATCCCGTCACTCGAACCGGTGAAACGATCTTCACCAAAACAAAAAAGCCGGCTTACGCCGGTTTTTTTGTTTCCTGCTTTTTCCGCTTTGATTACGGCTGCAACACCGTGTATCCGCTCGGCGGCGACCCGGCGTTGCTGATCACCGTTGGTGCAGACGTGTTTGCGCCCATCAGCCAGACCGTGAGACTTCCGTTCGGTAGCAGCCACACAATGTCGGTGTAACCGTCACCGTTAAGATCGCCTGCTGCGTAGAACTGCCAGGTGGGGTCGACCGTGGGCAGCGAAACCACCGACGTCGGGATTTGCAGATTGGACGAGGTGCAGGAGGCGTTCACATCGTCCGGGTTGCCGGTCGCGACGGGTAACGTGACGGCACTACCATCGAACACCAGCAATTGCGTGGAACCGCTAGCGGAGTCGCGCGACAGGACGGCGGCGGTGCCGATGCCCGTGAACTCCGCAAACTTCAGCGGCGTTGCGCCAGTAGGCAGGCTGCCCGCCGACAGGTTGGCGCAGGTGCGCTGTGGCGTAGCCATCAAGGCGCGAATATTATTGTTGGGATCGACATAGACCATATCGGCCGCGAGGTCGCCGTTGATGTCCAGCGCTCCCAGCAGTGTCCAGCTCAGCGGCGCGCCGCCGCGCTTGCGCACCTTGTCTACCGTGTTGCCGTTCATGAACCAGATATAGGACACGCCCGTGTCGTTGGGAATGCCATCGTCGCCGGTGAAGCGGAAGGTCATGTCGGTGTTGCCGTCGCCATCCATATCGGCAATGGCTTGCACCAGCCAGGCAAGTTTGACGGAACGAACCGTTAGCGGGGCCGTGTTGAAGTCGGCTCCGTAATAGATGATGACGTCGCCGAATTCGCCTTGGGTCGTGTTTTGCAGCGCGATATCGGTCTTGCCGTCGCTATTGAAATCACCGAGGGCGATAACCCGGTAAATGGAGCTGGGAGCGTTCGCGATGGCCGTGAACTGGAACTGGTTATTCACCAAGCGTGCGGCTTGATACGCCCCGGATGCCGAGCGCATCAGGATTTGGCCCTTGCCGCTACCGTCGATATCGATGCCACTGCCGCGTTGCGCGATAGGCGGCACCGGTGCGCCGACCGGGAGGGAGGCAAGCGGTGTGACGGAATTGGATGCCGCAGATTGCAGACCCGTGCCCACGCTATTGGTGGCAGCCACTTTGAAGGTGTACGAGACGCCGTTGGTCAGCCCCGGAACGACGATGGCATTGCACGGGACATTGCAGTCGGCGTTGATACCGCCCGGTGTGCTGAAAGCGGTGTAGCGCGTTATCGCAGCACCGCCGTTGCCGGGGAAGGGCGTGAACCCGACGAGAGCGCTGGCGTTGCCGGCGATGGCGCGGTTCACATTGGGCGGCGGCGGCACGGAAAGTGCATTTACCGTCGTGAAGTTGGCGGACGCAGTCGAGTTTTGACTATCGCCGGTATTATTATGGGCGATGGCCACACAGCTATACGTGACGCCTACAGTGAGGGCGCCCACAGTAATAGGCGAAGTGGGCCCGGCGCCAACGCTGTTAAGCGTCCCGCCCACTTGAGTGCAAGTGACTCTATAGACGGATATGACGCTGCCGCCGTTATTGGCCGGCGGCAGGAAACTGCAGGATGCCTCGCCGTTTGCACCAAAGCAGGACAAATTGGTGGGCGGGTTTGGAACGGAGGGTACCTGGTTCACGGCGAATGTCTGCGAGACGCGCTTGGCGGCGGTGTAGGTATCGTTACCGCTCTGGTCGGCAGTGATAGTGCAATTCCCAACAGCAAGCAGGTTCGCCTGCGTGCCGCTCACGCTGCAAATCGCCGGCGTGAAGGAGGCGAGTGTCACCGGCAGCCCGGAACTGGCGGAGGCGACCAGGCTCACCGAGCTGCCCACTATTTTTGCGCCGGGGTTAGCGAAGGCAATGGTTTGGCTTTGTCCGATGGTGATGCTATAGGCGCGCGAGCCGGTAATGGCGTGTGCATCGGTTGCGGTGAACGTGAAATTGAAGGTGCCAGTAGCAGTGGGCGTGCCGCTTAGGGTTCCGGTGATGGACAGGTTCATGCCGGTAGGCAGCGCGCCAAGCGAGACGGTATACGTATAGGGCGCGGTGCCACCCGTTGCCTGGAAGGTGAGCGAGGGGTAAGTCACGCCGGCTGTGCCGGTGGGGAAGTTGATTACCGGGAGATTGACGGTGGGGGCTTGGGTATTGCCGCTCTGTACCACCAGGCCACCCGACAGGGTCCCGCTGGCGCTAGCATGGTTGGCGTCACCACCATAGTTCGCCCCAACGGCGTGCGTACCTGCCACTTGAAATGTGGTGGCTAAAGTTGCAATTCCCGATGCGTTCAATGCGCTGCTGCCCAGCGTGTTAGCGCCATCGACGAAAGTAATGGTGCCGGTAGGCGTGGAACCGCCGCCGTTGGGCACGAAAGCCATCAACGTTACCGATTGGCCAATTTGGACCGGATTGGCCGAGGAAGTAACGATAACGGTACTGGGTGCTAGGGACGCAGCGTACCCAGTTGTACAGGTAAGCGAGAATGCCAAGATGACGGCATTCGCAGCAGCCAGCAGGCTTGTCGTTCGCGTGAAGACGGGTAAGCCGAATACAGGGAACCCGCCAACTACCTTCGCACGCCTAACAAAAGAAAACATCTTCATAAAGTCCCCCCGGACGCTCTCGACCGCAAATAGTACCCGACTTGGTGGCGTATTACAGCAAGATTATGCCTGCCGCCTGCGTAACGCCGCCACAATCAGGCGACGTGTAAATCCTTCGTGACCTTCCGCATCGTTCAACAGGCACAGGTCGGCACTGCCGGCATCCTGCGGCGGATAGTAGATGCCGCAATTGGGATTGATCTCTAGCATATGGGGCCTGCCTTCACGGTCGATACGCAGGTCGCAGCGGCCGAAGCTGGTACCTTTTATGACCAGGAAAAAGCGCGCACACTCGTCGCGCAGGCGCGCATCGAGCGCGGCGTTGGGGACCGGAAAGGCATCCATACCTTTGAAGTCCACCCACTTCAATCTCGCATGTTTGAAAGACTCACCTTCGGGAAAGCGATATTGAATAGGCGTATAGGTTTTGGGATGCGCGGGATCGTCTGGATTTTCGGCCACCAGGACCGTGCATTCAATGCCTTCGATGTACTCCTCGATCAGCGCCATGCCGTGCTTGCGCATGATTTTTTCCGCCTGACGCCGCAGCCCCGCCGGCGTCTTAACGAGCGAACGGCGCGAGATGTCCACGCTGGAGTAGCTGTTGTGGTGCTTCACGAACAAGGGGAAGCGCAGCTCGCGGGCGGCACGTTCCACGTCCGTCGTGTCACGCGCCAGCACATGCGCCGGCACGGCAATCCCTTCGGTGCGGCAGGCGTGTTTCATTTCCTCGCGCGTGGGCTCATAAAAACCCGAGTCCGCGCCGGTGAAGGCCACGCCATGCGCTTCCAGGGTCTTCACCACTTCGATGCCCGGAGTCATCTGCGCGGCCGCCCCGTCGCAGAGGTTGAAAAAAACATCGAAGCCCTCGGCAATGCGCCGCTCCACCTGCGCCACCGAAGTGCCCCAGCGCAGATATTCCACCTCCCAGTGCGCTTCAGTAAAGAAGGGGCGCGGATCGCAAGGCCAATCCCCTTTGGGGAAGGGATTGGCCAGCAGGTTCTGGTTGGTCAGCAGGCAAATGCGCATTACCGCAAGCTTATCGCCTGGCCGCAGTTCAGGCTATACCAACCTCACGTATCCCGTTCAGGGCTGCAACACCGCGTACCCGGCCGGAGCGGTGCCCGCATTGGTGATGGTAGAGGCAACCCCGCTTGACCCCATCAGCCAGACGGTCAGCGTGCCGTCGGGCTGCTTCCAGACGATGTCGGTGTAGCCGTCGCCATTAAGATCGCCCGCCGCATAAAACTGCCAGGCCAAATTCACCGTGGCCAGAGATACGATGCCGGTGGTGATTTGCAACGATGTCGACGTACAGGAAGCATTGGGGTCGTCCGGGCTGGCTGTGGGCGGGGGCAGGGTCAGGGTGCTGCCGTCCAGGGTCAGCAACTGCACGGCGCCGGTCCCCGCATTGCGATGCAGTATCGCCGGGCGGCCGGTGAAATTGGCAAGCTTCAAGGCCTGGTAGCCCGCAGCGATACTGCCGGCGGCAACGTTGGCGCAGGTGCGCAGCGGCGTCGCCATCAGCACCCGGATATTGTTGCTGGGGTCGATGTAGACCATGTCGGCGGCGAGATCGCCGTTGACGTCGGTAGCTCCCAGCAGGGTCCAGGAAAGCGGGGCGCCGCCGCGCTTGCGCACCTGGTTCACTGCGCTATCCTTCATGAACCAGACATAGGAGACTCCGGTGTCATTGGGAATCCCGTCGTCCCCGGTGAAACGGAAGACCATATCGGTGTAGCCATCACCGTCCATATCGGCGATGGCCTCGACTATCCACGCGAGCTTGACCTGGCGCACCGTCACCGTGCTGCTGAGGTCCATGCTGTAGCTGATCAGAACGTCGCCGAATTCACCCTGGGTGGTGTTCTGCTGCGCCACGTCGGAGCGGCCATCGCCATTGAAGTCGCCGAAGGCGATGGTGCGGTAGCCGGCATCAAACAGGCCGCTGGTGCTGAACTGAAGCTGGCTGTTCACCAGGCGGCCTACCTGATACTGGCCGTTTGAAGAACGCAGCAGGATCTGGCCTTTGCCGTTGCCGTCGATATCGATGGCGCCGCTAGTTTGGGCCAGCGGCGGCGCGGCCGCACCCGCATTCGAAACCGGGATCACTGCGTTGGAGGCGACGGACATGGTGCCCACGCCAGCGGCATTGCTCGCCGTCACGGTGAAGGTGTACGAAGTGCCGTTACTCAAACCGGTCACGTTAATCGAGCTGCACGGCGCGTTGCACTGGCCGGTGATGCCGCCCGGATTGCTGGTGGCGGTGTAACTTGTGATGGCAGAACCCCCGTTGGCCGCAGGCCCGGTAAACGCAACCAGCGCGCTGGCATTGCCGGCAATGGCGCGGTTCATGCTCGGAGCGGGCGGCACATTCGCATTCGCCAAGGGCGTAAAAAAGTTGGAGAAGGCGGAGGACTGACTCGAGCTGAAACTGTTGACTGCCTGCGCCTGGCAGCTAAAAGACACACCTGCAGGCAAATTGGGAATCGTTACCGGCAACGTGGATGACCCCGCAATAGTCGCCCTCGTCTGCGTTATATCCTGACAGGACAATTGGTAATTGGTGATCGGCCCGCCACCGACGGATACCGGGGGGGTCATATTGCAAACTGCGCTGGTCACCCCTGCCGTACAAACCAGGTTTGTGGGTGGCGCCGGCGCCTGAGCAGCTGAAAATACGGTAGCCGCAGTAGTTGCGCGGCCCGCTGCCTGGTAAAAAGCGTTGCCGCTCTGGTCTGCAAACAACAGGCAGGCGCCGGCGGCTACAGCGGTCACGGTATTTCCCGAGACGGTGCATATCTGGGGCGACGTAGTACCGAAGGTAACACCTAATCCGGACGATGCAACTGCCATCAAAGTCGCCGGACCCGCGCCTACGATCAATACACCCGGGCTCAGGAAAGCAATCGATTGAGGTTGCCGTACGTTCGCCGCGTTGACCGTGAACTGCTGAGTGACCTGCAGCGCAGCTGAATACGCGGAGTTGCCCGCTTGGTCGGCGGCGATGGTGCAAGTGCCCGATCCGATAAACGTGGCATTGCTGCCCAAAACCGCGCAAACCGAGGTGGTAAGTGAGCTGAAGGTCACCGCCAGGCCAGACGATGCAGTGGCTGAAAGATTCAGGCGGGCGCCGGCAGTCTGGACGCCGGGATAAGCGAAGGTGATGGTTTGCGATTGCCGGACCACAGCGTTCACAGCAAAGGACTGGGTCACACGCGGCGCCGCAGTGTAGCTGCCGTTGCCCACCTGATCCGCGGCGATGGTGCAGGTGCCAGCCGCGACAAAGCTCGCGGTGACACCGTTCAAGGTGCACACGGAACTGGACAGGGAACTAAACACAACGGCAAGCCCCGATGTCGCCGTGGCGGTGAGATTGAGTGTGCCGCCCACGCTTTGTGCGCCGGGATTGGCGAACGTGATGGTCTGCGATTGCTGGTTCAGCGTCGTACTCACGGCGAATGACTGCGTCACCCGCGGCGCGGCTGCGTAAGTACTATTGCCTGCCTGGTCGGCAGCGATGGTGCAGGTGCCGGCCGCCGGGAAGGAAACGGCGGTGCCGGAAACGGTACAAACCGATGGGGTGAGAGAGCTGAATGTGACGACCAGCGACGACGTAGCTTGTGCGACCAGACTCAGGGAACCACCGACTGCCTGCGTACCAGGGTTGGCAAATGTGATCGTCTGCGACTGTTGGCCTGCTGCCGCGTTTACCACCTGCCCTCCGGCGAGGGTGGCGGTGCCGGCGATGTAATTGTTATCGCCGGAATAAGCCGCGGTAATGACATGCGTCCCCGCCGTCAGGTATGCGATGGTGAGAGAGGCGCTGCCGGAAACAAGTGAGCGCATAGCCAGCGTATTGGGGCCATCGGAAAAGGTCACGGTGCCGGTGGGCGTAGCGCCGCCGCCGCTCACAGATACGTTGAAGGTTACATTCTGGTTAAGGGTTGAAGGATTAGGCGTGGAACTTATTGTGATATTCGATGAGGGCAAGGATCCCAGCGCCGTCAAGGTAAGGTCGCCGCCTGTGCCCCCTTGATAGCTAAGCCTGTACTGATAGCCATTTGCCAACAGCGTGCTCCCCTCCGGCAGGCTACGGAAAGTTCCGCTTACAGGGTGAGCGCTGCTGTTGTGGATCAATACGAACTGCTGACCTGGCGATGGCTGAAATGCCGGGCCGGCTGAGGCAAACAAACTTGTGTTGGCATTGTTGATCGTGACGGTGCCGGAAACATTTACCTGCGAATAACCCGTCCCGGGCGTTGCGCCGTTCAGCACAAATCCAATGCTTCCGCCGATGGCCGAACCGAACGACAAGTTACCGACATTCAGGGTGGCAGCGCCGCTGCAACTGGCGCTAGGACTGTACCCAAGCCCCAGAGGGGTAACCTGTCCCGGCGTAAGGATCCAGGCGGTCAACGTCCCAATCGTTCCGTTGCCGCACACCGCACTGCCGGAGGAGACGGTGGCTGCCGGCAGGGAGACGCTTTGCAGAAAAATCTGCGGACCGGAAATCGTTCCACTGTAGCCGCCGGAAACGTTCAGGATAGTGTCATTCACGCTTATGGCTCCGGTACCATCCAGGCTGCCGCTAAGCCATAAGTTGCTGGTCTGGATCGCATTGGCGTGCACATCCAGGCCGCCCGTCAATATCATTCCCTGGAAACTGATTCCTGTTCCATTGACATCGATGTGTCCGCCGAGAGTCGCATTTAAAAATGTGAGATTGTTGCCGCGGATGTCGATAGGAAGGTTGACCACCCACCCATTGGTGATCATCGGCAGCCCGGTCAAAATGATGCCGTTGCCGTTCAGCACATAATTTGTGCCCGCATAGCCGGTGGCGATGGTCAAGTTGGAAATCGCGAGACCCGTCAGATCATTCGTATTGACCTGATGCGCGGCACCCTGAGGAAAATTAAGGACATCGCCCGATTGAGGCACGCCGTTCGCCCAATTGCCCGCCTGCGACCAAAGATCGCTGACCGCGCCGGTCCAGGTGCGGACCGTGGGCGCCTTGGTAAGCGTGACGTCGTTGCCTGTGCCCCCCCGGTAGCTGATTGAATATTGCTGGCCATTGACGCTAAGCAAACCCCCTTCCGCCAGGCCGTTGAACGTACCGATTACGGCATCGCTGCCGTCGTTGGTGATCAGCACGAACTGTTGGCCGGTCACCGGCTGAAGCGCCGGATCCATGACGATGGTGAGCGTCGCCGAACTTAGAGATACACTGCCGTTCACGCTGATTTGCGAGTACCCGGAACCCGGGGTATAGCCGTTAATCTGAAAAACGGCGTTGCCGGTGATCGATAGATTGCCGGTATTCAGAACGCCGTTGGTGCCGTGGGCGACACCCGTCGAAGGACTGCTATTGAGCGTTTGGGAGGGATAGACGACATAGGCATTGAGTGCGCCTATCGTTCCGCTGCCGAGAACGCCGGCGAAGGTGGTGCTGATCAGATTCGCAGCCGGCAGAGACGCGCCGTTCAACGCCAGCGAGTTCCCCACGGTAATCGTGCCGCTATACGTACCGCTTCCGCTGATGCTGCCATCAAGGGCAAGCGGCCCGGTGCCGCTCAGTGCCCCGCTGATCGACACCCCGCTCATGGTGGTGGCGTTGGTGTGAACGTTTACCGCACCCGTGAAATTGAATCTGGTTAGCGTTACGCCGGAAGCATTGATATCGACCGCCGCTGCAAGTGTGTCGAGTGAAGAATAGGGGCCGAGAGAGGCACCGGCAAGACGTACATCGATTGGAATGTTTAAGGTATTCCCGCCGCTGGAGGTGTAGGCACCGTTAATAACGATGCCATTGCCGTTGAGCGTATAGCCGCTGTCCAGCGCCAGCCCGCCGACCGACAACCCGGCGATGTCATTGGTGTTGACGAGATTCGCGGCACCGCTGGGGAATACCAATACGTCTCCTGATTGCGGCACGCCCCTGGACCAATTGCCGGCCTGCGACCATAGCCCGCCTGCGGCGCCGGTCCAGATATTCGCCGCCTTCGTGCAAGTCAGCGTAATGTCGTTGCCATCTCCGCCCTGATAGCTCAGGGTGAATATCGAATACCCGATTGTGATGGTAGAACCTTCTGGATAGTTGTAGAACGTTCCGGAGACGGGATCATTGCCATCATTTTTGACGAGGACAATTTGCTGACCCACAACGGGGGCAAGCCCGGGAGCGCCATACAAATAAAGCCGCGCCGGGCCTCCGCCGCTGAACGAGGTAATTTGCACGGTGCCGGTGACATTGATCTGGGAGGAGCCGGTGCCAGGTGTGGGGCCGCCGATCGCAAAACTCGCGGGACCGCCAATGGTCAAATTGCCGGTATTCAGTTGGGTAGGCGCATTAAAGTTCATGTAAAGAGTGCCGTCGTTGTTTGCGCCGACCGGTGAAACAACGGCCTGTGTCGCAAACAGACTGCCTATAGAGCCGCCGCCGAAAACGGCGCCCCCGACCTGCGCCCCTGGCAAAGAGACACCATCCAAATAAACCCCGAAACCGGATCCGGTAAGGGTGCCGCTAAAGGTGCCGCCACCGCGAATCAAGGTGTAATAACCGGAGACGGAGCCAGACCCTGCCAGGCCACCACTGAAAATGGTGTATTCAATTGACGCCGGATTGGCGTGTACATCCAACCCCCCGGACACTGTTGTTAGCAGGTTGATATTGTTGCTAATCCGGAAACCGGTGGCATTGACATCAATATGCCCGGCAAAGGTATCGTTTCTAAGGACGACTGCGTTAGCCTGTACATCCATCGCGATATTTAGCGTATTACCGCCGACGGACGTGTACGGTCCGGCCAGCACGATGGCATTGCCGCCCAGGGTATAACCGCCCGCGCTGAACGTCAGGCCGCCCACCGACAGGCCGGCGATATCGTTGGTGTTGCCCAGGTTTGCCGCACCGACGGGAAACGTCAGGGTATCGCCATTGACCGGCGCGCCAGCGGGACTCCAGTTATTAACGTTCGACCAAAGATTGCCTGCGGCCCCGGTCCAAGTGCGGGTGGCAGCCTCACTGGAAAACGCGACAAAAACGAGAACCAATGCCGTAAAAAAGCGCAGCGACATTGAACGCAGATCCCAAAGCGGGCGCACGGTTTGAAATGTATTTGTCATGAAACGAAAGGGCTTGTTCTTATGTCGGAGCGGCAGGGTGGACCGCCTCAAAAGGGCGGTGAGGACGCGATCATCCCGAATAAGCGCCCCAGGGTCAAGCGCGCGTTAGGGGAATCCCTCCCGCTGGCGCGAGAGGGATTATCAATCTAAACCGGCTTTACCAAACCTGGCAGCGCTTCACCGCCGCCATCGGCTGGCCGGGCTTGCAGGAGAAGGCTTTTTCAAATTCCGGCATATTCACTACCAGGCCGTTGACGCGGTACTTGCCCGGCGAATGCGGGTTGGTGAGCGCGCGGTCGCGCATGTCTTCAGGGCGGCCGTTTTCACAGGCCCATTGCGCGTAGCCGATGAAAAAGCGCTGCTCGGGCGTAAAGCCATCGCGGCTTTCCAGCTTCTTGTCGGCCACTTCGGACTTCCACGCGCTCCAGGCCAGGATCAGGCCGCCCAGATCGGCAATATCTTCGCCGAGCGTGAGCTTGCTGTTGATCTTGATGTCGTCGACGATGGTGTACTGCGCGTACTGATCAACGATGCACTGGGCGCGGGTGTTGAACTCCTTATTGTCCTTTTCCGTCCACCAATCTTTCAGATTGCCCTTGGCGTCGAATTGACGGCCCTCGTCATCGAAGCCGTGAGTGAGTTCGTGGCCGATGGTGCCACCCGTATTTCCGTAATTGGGTGCGTCATCCATCTTCGGGTCGTAGAGCGGCGGCTGCAACACACCCGCAGGGAAGTTGATGTCGTTCATCTGCGGGTTGTAATAGGCGTTCACCGTGGGCGGCGTCATGGCCCATTCCTTGCGGTCCAGGAGCTTGCCGATTTTTTTGAAGTCGCGCTTCACTTCAAACAGGTTACCGCGCCAGGTGTTGCCGATGAAATCATCGCGCTTCACCGTCAGGGCGGCGTAATCGCGCCATTTGTCCGGATAGCCGATCTTGTTGACCATACCGTGCAATTTTTCCAGCGCGCGCTTCTTGGTCTCATCGCTCATCCAGGCCAGCTGCTTGAGGTCGTCCTCCATGGCTTTTTCGATCTGCTGGGTCATATGCAGGCTCTTTTTCTTCAAGTCCGCCGAGAAGGCGCGGCTCACGAACTCCTGCCCCAGGGCTTCGCCCAGTTGCGCATCGGTTAGCGAGACGCAGCGCTTCCAGCGCGGGCGCTGCTCGGGCACGCCGCGCAGGGTCTTGCTGAAGAAATTGAAGTTCTCGTCGACGAAGGCCTTGGAAAGCTGTTGCGCGTTCTCATGCAGCACATGCCACTTGAGATAAACCTTGATGTCTTCCAGGCTGGTGGACTGCACTAAGCTGTCCAGCGCCTTGAAGAACTCGGGTTCGGTCAAGTTGAAGGTCTTCAAGCCCGGCATATCCACCGATTTCAGGTAAGCCTCCCATTGCAAGCCCGGCGTCAGATTCTGAAGACCTTTGCCGTCCATTTTGTGGAACAGCTTATACGGGTCGCGCTTGTCTACGCGCGAAAGCGAGGCCTTGGCCAGCGTGGTTTCGATGGCAAGCACCGTTTCCGCATGTTTGCCGGCAGCGGCGGCATCTTCACCGGAAAGCTCAAACATTTTCGCCACGTGCGCCGCGTACTTGGCGCGGATTTGTTTGAACTTGTCGTCGGTCTTCAGGTAGTAGTCGCGGTCGGGCAGCGACAGGCCCCCGGCCGAGAAGAAGGCAATCACGTCGCTAGATTTTTCGAAGTCCTGGTTGGAACCGAAACCGAAAAACAGGCCCGAGGTGGCGTTGCTCATTTGCAGATTGGCTAACACCGGCAGCAGGCCCTTCTTGTCCTTGAGGCCTTCCACTACCGCGAGTTGCGGTTTCAGGGGTTGCAGGCCCAGCTTTTCCACCGCTCCCTCGTCCATGCAGGCCGCGAAATAATCGCCGATCTTGGTCTGGCGGGCATCGCGCTTGGGCTTTTTGGCCAGGTCTTCCAGGATGCCCCAGAGGTAGCGCTGGTTGTCCTGGGTGAGCTTGCCGTACACACTCCAGCGCGGCTGGTCGGAAGGGATGGGGTTGTTTTTCATCCAGCCGCCGCAGGTGTATTGGTAGAAGTCGGTACAGGCGTCGGCGGTCTTGTCCATGGCGCTCACGTCCAGGCCGGGCGTATAGGGCAGCGACGCCGCGGGTTGGTCTTTTGCGTTGGCGGGGGTGGACGTAGCCGGCGCATCAGCGCCACAAGCAGCAAAGGAAATCCCACCCAGGATCAGGGCGGCAGTAAAGGACATTCCGCCCAGGATCGGGGCGACGAAAGGATTACGCATGGGAAATAACCTTGGGAAAGCGAATGAAACCGAATTATGACGAAAGATTCTCCCTCTGTGAGCATCGGTTTTGTGTCAGTTTATGGCTGGCCGAGGCCGGGGGTGGGACTATGGGCCGCGCATTTGCCAATCGGCGCCGGTTGCGGCACATTAGAGAGACGTAGCGCCTCTCTGACACACCTTCGGCCTTTCCCATGAGCCAGATTCTCGTCGTTGAAGATGATCCCGTCGTCCTGTCGCTGATCGCGCGCAGCCTGGCGGCGCAAAAGCACGAGGTCAGCACGGCCGCCAACGGCAAGGACGCCCTGGAGCAGCTGCGCGTCAAGCCCGCCACCATCGTGCTCACGGACGTGCACATGCCCGATATCGACGGCTTCGATTTCGTGCGGGCGCTACACCGCGACCCCGCCATCAGCGGGCGCCCGGACATTATTTTCATGTCCAGCCAGGAAGACCGCAGCACCTTCCGTCGCGCCATGCAGTTGGGCGGCTGCGATTTCCTGGTAAAGCCCTTCAAGAGCGCCGATCTCAACGAGGCCATTAATACCTGCCTGGAATCGCGCGCCATCCGCATCGCCACCGGCTCGGTGGTCGATATGCTGGGCGGCCCCTCCGGTAAGGCCCTGCCCGCCATCACCGGTTATCACGTGGTGCGCCGCCTGGGCGAGGGCGCCGATTCGGAAGTGTTCCTGGCCGACCACCTCGCCACCAAGGAGCACCATGCACTGAAGCTGGTGAAAATGGCCGGCGGCAGCGCGCCCGCCTCGGAGACGGTCAACCGCTTTCTGGCTGAATACAATATGTTGTCGCGCATCTCGCATCGCAATGTCGCACGTGTGTACGAGCACGGCGTCAGCGGACGCTTTTTGTATATCGGCCTCGAGTATCTGGCCGGCGGCGATATGCGCCTCGACATCGCTACCGGCATGACCCCGGACCAGGCGCAAAAGCACGCCGCCGAAATCGCCGCCGCCCTCTCCGCCATTCACGCCGCCGGCATCGTCCACCGCGACCTCAAGCCAGCCAACATCCTGATGCGCACCAATGGGGAAGCGGTGCTGGCCGACTTCGGTATCGCCAAGCAACTGAACTCGCATTTGCAACTGACCCAAAAAGACGTGGCCATCGGCACGCCTTATTACATGAGCCCGGAGCAAGCCACGGCGGATGTAGTGGATGCGCGCAGCGATTTATACGGTTTGGGCGCGCTTTATTTCGAGATGCTCACCGGCAAGCCGCCGTTTCTGGCACCCACCGGGTCCGAAGTTTTGGCCCAACACGTGAGCGCGCCCATCCCCAGGTTGCCGGAAGCGCTGTCGGGACGGCAGCGCATTGTCGACCGGTTGCTGGCCAAGCGGCCGGACGACCGGTATCCCAACGCGGAAGAAGCGCGCAAGGCGATCCTGACCAAGGGCTGAACTGGCCGCCCGTCCCGACAGGATGCTCATCAGTCACCCGTGGATTTCACGGTCCAAAAAGACAAACCGCGCATGACTACTGTGCTCAGCGCAGCTAACATGACAGGCTGATGCCCCTCGGAGTTTGCCGTGTTGCGAATAGTGGTATTTATTTACGGTGCCGCCGCCTACCTCGCGTTTCTCGCCGTGTTCCTGTGGTTTGTGGCCTTTGTCGGCGACTTTGCCGTACCCAAGACGGTGAACAGCGGCATCGGTGGTGACGCGTCGCGCGCGGTGATACTGGACCTCGCCCTGATCGCCCTATTCGGCGTCTCGCATAGCGTGATGGCGCGCGCGGGTTTCAAGCAATCGCTGACCAGACTTATCCCGGCCGCCATGGAACGCAGCACCTACGTGTGGGTGTCCAACATCATGCTGGCGGCGGTGATCTTGGGCTGGCAACCCATAACCTTGGTGGCATGGTCTTTTCACGGCCCCTGGCAAATTCTGCTGTACGGTGTTTTCGCCCTGGGCTGGGTGGTGATGGTGGTTTCCACTTTCCTGACCGATCATTTTTATCTGTTCGGCCTGAAACAGATCACCGCCTATCTTGGCCGGCGCGAGAGTATGTCGGCGCCGTTCCGGGTCATTTTGTTCTACAAATTTGTACGGCATCCCATGATGCTGGGCCTGCTGATCTCGCTTTGGTCGGTCCCGACCATGACAGTTGGCGGCTTGCTGCTGGCCGGGGGCATGAGCGCCTACATTCTCATCGGCACGCTTCTGGAGGAACAAGGGCTGGAAGAAGAATTAGGCGCAGACTATCAAGCCTACAAGCAAAACACGCCAATGCTGCTACCGCTCAGGTTTGGCCGCAAAGCCGCCGCCGGGCAAAACCCGGCCGACTGACTTTTGCCGGGCGTCCACAATGATTTGCCGTGCGTCCATTTATCGCTTCTGCGGGCGTTACGGCCTTCAATATGCGGTGAGCTTCCTTTAAGCTGCAAAGGCTTCAATTGACCCCGCAGGTCAGCTAGTTAGCGGCGCCGTTCCCTCCCCGGGTTCGGCGCCGAATTTTTTGTATTTGACCCTACGGCACTCATTGGCTGGACGATTTTTCGAAGTCCAGCAGCCACTGCTTGCGAGCCAAGCCGCCGCCATATCCCGTTAGGCTCCCGTCAGATCCAATCACCCGATGGCAGGGAATGATGATGCCGCGAAAGTTATCCCCATTGGCTCTTGCCACCGCACGCACTGCAGTCGGTTTGCCGATGCTAACAGCGAGGTCAGCATAGCTGCGCGTTTCCCCAGCCGGAATCTTCAATAACCGCGCCCACACGTCGCGCTGAAAGTCGGTACCCCGGTGCGCGAGCTTCACGTCGAACTTGCGACGCTTGCCCGCGAAGTATTCGCCGATTTCGCGTTCGGCCTGGTCCAGCACCGGGTGCTCGCCGGGGACGATCACCGCTTTCTCCTTTTTGCGCAACGCGCCGATGGCGCGTTCCAGGCCGCGACGATCCACCCAGTCGAATATATGCAGGCCGCGATCATCCGCGATGGCCAGCATCGGCCCCAGCGGGGATTCGATCCAGCGCGACATCAGGCAGTTGACCCCGCTCGCCTTGCTGGGCGCGGTGCCGAAAAGCTTGGCGAAGGCTTCGCGAAAGCCGCTCGAAGATTCAAAACCATGATCCAGTTGCGTATCCAACATATTGGCTCCTTTGCGGACGGTGGCAAGGGCGGACCCCATGCGCCGTGCGCGTTGATAAGCGTGAAAGGTCATCCCGAAATAGCGTTTGAACTGACGCCGCGCGGTGGAAGGGTCGATGCCCATGCCGACCAGGCTTTGCTCGGACAAGCGTGTAGCCGGATCGGCCTCGACCAGTTTGCGCAGCATCTCCACGTGCGTGGGCACCTTGCCGGCGCTATGCAGGGGCTTGCAGCGTTGGCAGGCGCGGTAGCCGGCGTGCATGGCGGCGCTGGGATCGTGGAAAAACTCTACGTTCTCTTTCAGCGGCGTACGCGCCGGACAACCTGGGCGGCAAAAAATACCGGTGGTGCGCACGCCGAGAAAGAATATGCCCTCGTAGCCGCGGTCGCGTTTGACGACGGCGTTCCACATTTCTTTTTGCGGGGGTAGTTTGTTCATATCAATAGGGCTTCCGCTGCTACCTGACAAATTGCTTACTGGATGCCGCAATTCTATTCTCCTCAAATCGGCCCTGCGACCGGTTTTCGGGCATCAATTTCGGGCGTTTCAGGCGCCCCACTTCACAGCGCACAGGCGTAAACTGCCGGTATGCGTATCCTGATTGCTGAAGATGACTCCATGCTGGCCGATGGCCTGACGCGCGCCCTGCGCGCCAACGAATATGTGGTCGATTGCGTGAACACCGGCGTGGCGGCCGACAGCGCGCTCGCCACCCAGTCGTTCGATCTGGTGATTCTCGACATCGGCCTGCCCGGCATCGACGGCTTTGAAGTGCTGCGGCGGCTGCGCGGGCGCAAGACGCCCACGCCGGTGCTGATCCTGACCGCGCTGGACGGCGTGGACGACCGCGTGCGCGGGCTGGACCTTGGGGCGGATGATTACCTGGTGAAGCCTTTTGAACTCGCCGAACTGGAGGCTCGGGTGCGGGCGCTGACGCGGCGCGCGCACGGGCAATCGACTTCGCAAACCCAGCACGGCGAACTGATTTTCGATAGCGTGGCGCGCACCGCCACCCTGCACGGCGAAGCACTGGAGCTATCGGCGCGCGAACTGGCGCTGCTGGAAATCTTCCTGTCACGGGCGGGGCACGTGGTGGGCAAGGATCAGATCATCGATCTCCTGTGCCAATGGGGCGACGAGGTCAGCGCCAACGCGGTGGAGGTATATGTGCACCGCCTGCGCAAAAAATTGGAGCCCGCACAGATTCAGCTTTCCACGGTTAGAGGGCTGGGCTATTGCCTGGACAAGCCGGCGGCCGGCGGGTGATGATGGGCCCGGCGGAGCCCGATGAAAGACCCGGTTGCTCTCTCCACCAGCGATAAGCAACCATCCCGCTGCTACCTCAATGTCCGCCAACGCCGTCTCACAAAAAAAACGCACCACCCTCTTTGCCAAGATCCTGGAATGGATGCTGGTGCCTTTGCTCGTCATCTGGCCGGCCTCCATCGGCATCGCCCATTTGAAGGGGGTGGCGCTCGCCAACGAATCGTTCGACCGTACGCTGGCGAGCGACGCGCGCGCGCTGGCCGAACAGATCGTCTGGACGCCGGATAAATCCCAATACAAACTGCTGGCGGATTTACGCACCATTCTTTCCGACGACGAAACCATGCGCGTGTCGTTTCGTATCGACGACAGCAAGGGGCAGTTTTTAATGGGCGATGCGCAGGTGCCGGCGGTTCGCGTTGACGCTTTTTCCGAACCGGGAGTGGTGACCTTCCGCAACGGCGAACTGCGCGGCAAGCCGGTGCGCATCGCCATGCTGATCCGCAATGTGGATGGCGCGCCGGAACGCGCGGTGTTGCAAATGACGGAGACGCTGGACAAGCGCGAGGCCATGTCCGCCGAAATCGTCAAGGGCGTGGTGGTGCCGCAAATCCTGGTGATCCCGCTTTCCATCATGCTGATCTGGCTGGGCCTCAAGACCGGCCTGGCGCCGCTGCAGCGCTTGCGCGCGCAAATGGCCACACGCAAGGTGGACGATGTGCGGCCGCTGGATGCCGCCGACGCACCCGCCGAAGTCGGCGCGCTGATTGCGTCTTTCAACGAACTGCTGGTGCGCATCGAGCGCAGCAACAGCGCGCACAAGCGTTTCATCGCCAATGCCGCGCACCAGTTGCGCACGCCGCTGGCGGGCATTCAAACCCAGACCGAGCTGGCACTGCGCCAGCATGCCACCGAGACCGATGACGCCACCCGCGCAGCGCTCGAACGCATTGCCGCAGGCACGTCAAAAAGCACGCACTTGATTACCCAGCTATTGGTGCTGGCGCGCGCCGAGGCCGATAGCAACGAGACGCTGAAATTTGAAGCCGTTGATTTAAGCGGCGCCCTGCGTAGCGTGATTGCCGAAGCCTACGGTAGCGCCGCCGCCAAGGGCATCGATCTGGGCCTGGAAGCGCCGGCGGAAAAAGTGACGGTGCAGGCCCACCCGATGTTGTTTGAGGAGATGCTCAGCAACCTCGTCGACAACGCCATCCGCTATACCGGGCGTGGCGGGAGCGTAACGGTGCGCTTTTCCAACCCGGCGGCGCCCACCATCGACGTTGAAGACGACGGCATCGGCATCCCGGAAAACGAGCGGGCGATGGTGTTCGAGCGCTTTTACCGCGGCCAGAATACCGGCGAGAGCGGCACCGGCATCGGGCTTGCGATCGTGAAAGAAATCGTGGCGCGACACGGGGCATCGATTGTGATCCTGGTGCCCGCGTCCGGAAAAGGTACGTTGATGCGCGTCCGTTTTCCCGGGACGACGGTGACCGCGAAAGCCGAACCGGCCCAAGATTAATCTGCGCGGTTCTACTCGGCCCGCTTGGCCCCGGGAAATAGAAACCGATGAATCGCATCCGCGCTGCTCAGGATCACCAGCACCCTTGTGATATGCGCAGCCGTCACCAGCGCCACCCCTAACTGTAAGGTACGCGCGGTAATCGCCATCTCGGCGATACCGCCGGGGGCCGTGGCCAGAATCATGCTGGAATAGGCGAGCCCACTTCCCCAGGCGAGGCCCAGGCCGAACAGCACCGACAGCGCCATGATCAGCGCCAGGCTCGCCAACACCGCCATCACAAAGCGGTGCGCATCGGTCAGGAAGTGACGGTTGAAGCGCGCGCCCAGATTGCAGCCCAGGGTCACCTGCGCAGCGTTCACCAGAAGGCGCGGCATGGAGGAGAACTCCAGCCCCGAGGCGGTGAGAGCGATGGTAGCGATAAGCGGGCCCATCATCCAGGGATTGGGAAAACCGATGCGCGTGAACAGGATGCCGCCCAGTGAAGTGATGGCCATCATCAGCAGCAGCTTGGGGATATCGAAGGGCACCAGCACCGGGTGATACTGATCGCTGCCGTGTGCGCCGGCCAGCGTCATGCCAACCGGAAACACGATCACCACCAGCATCAGCCGCAGCGCATGCGAAACGGCCACCTGATCCGCCCGCGCGCCCCAGCGCTCGCCCAGGCGCGCCATTTCCATGGCGCCGCCGGGAATGCTGGCAAAAAACGCCGTGCTACCGTCCACCCCCGCCGCGCGCACCAGAAACTTGCCGGTGATATGCCCCAGCACGATGGAACCGAAAGCGGCCGTCAGCAACACACCCCAGCGGCCCAGCACCGCCGCGAAAATCAGCGGCGTAAAGTACAGCCCCAGAGTCTGCGCCAGCACAAACTGCCCGCCCTCGCGCGTGTACTTGGGCGCCTTCAACTCGGCCCCGCTGAAATTGCAAATCGCCATCGCCACCAGCGCGCCGATCATCCACGGCAGCGGCGTGCCGATCCAGGCGAATAGCGCCCCGCCGGCCGCGCTGACTGCGAGCCCGGAAATGGCTTTTAGCCAAGGGGCTTTTTGGAAGATTGGGTGGAGAAAAGAAGTCAAAAGAGGGGTTGGTTGCGTTGCTCGCCTGTAGGCGGGAACCAAGTTTCGGCGTAAGAAAGCAGAAAAATTCGACTACAGGCCCCCGAAAGAAGCCCAAAACCACGTTCTAACCGATGAAATCATCCCCCAACCGCCCAAGAATCGCATTGACGGGGAGCAGATTGGCTTTAGCCGTGCTTCCGGCTATAATATCGGGCTTTGCTGCAGCTTTTGCACCAAATACGGCCTGGTAGCTCAGTCGGTAGAGCAGAGGACTGAAAATCCTTGTGTCGGTGGTTCGATTCCGCCCCAGGCCACCAAAAACAAAATGCCCCCGTTGGGGGCATTTTTGTTTTTGTGACCTGGGGCAGGGATCGAACCACCCCTGGTTCGACTAAGCGAAGTCCAGTGGACTTCGCTTGGACGCGCGCAGCGGTCCCGTAGCGCAGCGAAGGGATGGCGGGATCGCCCTAAGGCGAGACCGACACATTCCGCCCTCGGTGTTCGCAATAAGACTATCTGCCCAAGCTGCCTCAAAAATGCGCCTGCCTCCGAATGGCGGAGCCTCACCACCTAATGATGATGCTTCTCAGCCTTGCGATCCTTGGCCAGTTGTTTCTCATCGCGCTTCACCGTCTGACGGTCACTCTTCACGGTCCGCTTGTCAGAAGCAACCGCCGCCCTATCTGCCGCTACGGCGCCGGAGTTGCCGGCGGCGCGATCCATGCGCGCCTTTTGCTCGTCGCGCTTTAATTGCGCGCGGTCGTTATCCGTTTTTTGGCGGTCGATTCTCAGTTTTGCCGCGTCGGCTTGCACGTTGGGGCTGGGCGTATGCGGTGAGGTTTGCGCCGGCGATAGCGTGGAAACAAAAAAAGCTGCCAGCGCAACTGAGGTCAAGTGTCGCAATTTCATAGCTCCTCCCGGGAACAGAAATCTGTGGCGAGCGGTTGGTTGGTGCCGGGCTTGCAAGGCCTCGATCATTAAACCGGTTATATTTTTGCCGCTGTCGATTTTAGCAATTGCCGATATGCTCGCGAAGCCCGCTGGATTTGATCCACCGTTTCGCTAAGTATTCCTGCGAAACCCGGAATCCGGCCCTTCCTTTACCTTCCATATGGCCTTTCGCAATTCCTCGTCGTCCACTTCCCGCACTCTCTGCGCTTTGCGCATCATGGCCTCGGTTTTACGCGCCTCCACCTTTTTGCGGTGGAGCATGTACACCACGATCGCGGCCGTGCCGAGCAGGCCGACGAGAAACAGGCCCAGGCCCACCTGCTGCCAGAAGGGCTGGCAGGGAGTGTAGCTAAGGCTTTCGCCGGTGCAAGTTTTTGCATGGCCGATCCAGGCCGAGATGGCTTGCCAGAGGGAGTCCATATTGGGGAGACGGTAAACGGCGAGTGTTGGGATTTTCGTATTTATATACTGGTTTGGGGTGGTTTGAACCTACCCGGGCGGGTGGGTCTTAAGGGGCGGGGCGGCAAAATATGGGCAATCCCGCTTTGCTATAATTCTCTCTCCCCGCAGCACTCTCACAACGCACTTTCCCCCAGGAATTCCCCATGGCCAAAATCAAGGTAAAGAACCCGATCGTTGAAATGGACGGCGATGAGATGACTCGCATCATCTGGCAGATGATTCGCGAGACGCTGATCCTTCCCTACCTGGATGTCGATCTCAAGTACTACGACCTCGGCATGGAAAGCCGCGACGCCACCGATGATCAGATCACCATCGACTCCGCCCACGCCACTCGCGAGTACGGAGTTGCCGTGAAATGCGCGACGATCACGGCAGATGAGGCCAGAGTAAAGGAATTTAACCTCAAACAGATGTGGAAGTCGCCCAATGGCACCATCCGCAACATCCTCGACGGCACCATCTTCCGCGAACCGATTATTTGCAAAAACGTGCCGCGTTTGGTGGGCCACTGGGACAAGCCCGTGGTCATCGCCCGTCACGGTTTTGGCGACCAATACCGCGCCACCGATTTCGTCTTCCCCGGTCCCGGCACCCTGAAGGTGATGTTCAGTCCGGCCGACGGCGGCCCCGCCATCGAGCGCGAGGTGTACAAGGCCCCCGGCGCCGGCGTGGCGCTGACCATGTATAACCAGGACGAATCCATCAAGGGTTTCGCCCGCGCCTGCTTCAAATACGGCCTGGACCGTAATTACCCGGTGTACCTTTCCACCAAGAACACCATTCTGAAGATTTACGACGGCCGCTTCAAAAACCTGTTCCAGGAGATTTTCGATAGCGAGTTCAAGGCCCAGTTTGACGCCGCCGGCCTCACCTACGAACACCGCCTCATCGACGATATGGTTGCCTCCAATCTGAAATGGAGCGGTGGCTATTTGTGGGCCTGCAAAAACTACGACGGCGACGTGCAGTCCGACACCGTCGCCCAGGGTTATGGCTCGTTGGGCCTGATGACTTCAGTGTTGATGTCACCGGACGGCAAGGCCATCGAAGCCGAAGCTGCCCACGGCACCGTCACCCGCCACTACCGCATGCACCAGCAGGGCAAGCCCACTTCCACCAACCCCATCGCCAGCATCTACGCCTGGACGCGCGGCCTGCAAGCCCGCGGCAAGATGGACAACACCCCGGACGTGGTGGACTTCGCCATGAAGCTGGAAAAGGTGTGCGTGGACATGGTCGAATCCGGCAAGATGACCAAGGATTTGGCCATCCTGATCCGCCCGGATCACCCGTATCTGACCACCCAGGAATACATGGGCGCGGTGGATGCAGAGCTGAAGCGGCGCATGGCTTAAAACGGCGTTAATCGCTGATACCAAAAAGGGCTCCGAAAGGGGCCCTTTTCATTTGTCTTGCTTTGAATTCCCGGGAATAAATCCTCACTTGCCTTTTCCCCGGCAGCACGCGAAACTTTCCCTCCCGGCGGCAGTCACACCTTGCCACGCCTACCCAAGCTTTTGCTTCACCTTGTCCTTTTGCTTCACCTTGTCCTTTTGCTCCACCTTGTCTACATCCCGCAAGGAGACCCCATGAACCGCACCCTGCTTGTTTCCGCCCTGGCTCTTTCTTCCATCATCTCCCTGGGCGCGTCGGCCGCCGCCACCGTAGGCCAGGCCGCTCCCGAGATCACGCTCACCGATGTGAACGGCAAGACCGTGCACCTCTCGGACTTCAAGGGCAAACACGTGGTACTGGAGTGGAACAATCCCGCCTGCCCGTTCGTGAAGAAGCACTACGACTCAGGCAATATGCAGTCCCTGCAAAAAAAGAACGACTCCGGCGATACCGTCTGGCTCACCATCAATTCGGCCGGCGCAAAGAACGGGGCCTTCAGGACCAATGCGGAGTTGAAGACTTACCTCGCCGAAATGAAGGCCGCCCCGAATTTCTATCTGCCGGACCCGCAAAGCAAGGCCGCCTATGACTATGCCGCCAAGGCCACGCCGCATATGTTCGTCATCAGCCCCGCCGGCATGGTGGTGTACGCCGGCGCCATCGATGACAAGCCTTCCACCGACGCCGCCGACGTGAAAACGGCAAAGAACTACGTCGTCGCTGCGCTGGAAGAATCCCGGGCCGGCAAGAAGGTATCGGTGGCAAGCACCACGGCGTATGGCTGCCATATTGCATACTGAGTGCATACCGAGCGCGCGCCAAGCGTGAATTGAAACGTCGCCTTCAAGAAATAAAAAGCCCGCTGTTCAGCGGGCTTTTTATTTGCCAGCCTACAAGCTATTCCCCGAGCGCGCCTTAACCGCGCTGATATCTGAGGTATTGATCGCCCCGGAGATATTCAGGTCGTACTTAAAATTGGTGGCGTCGATACTCACGCCCGAGCGCGCCTTGACGCCGCTGATGTCGGAAGCATTGACCGTGCGGGAGTTATTAACATCCCCCACCAGGAAGCCGATTGACGCCGATACGCTGAGCGTACCGTTCACGCCATTGACGAGAACCGTGACGCGGCTGATGTCGGCAACACTGGTCAGGGTGACGGTGACCTCATTGCCGGAGATGGCCGACGTGGCGGTGCCGATGGGATTGCCGTTGATATCGAGTGTCGCGACCGAGCCTACCGTGGCCACTGCGCGATCAAACTGAAACACAATCCTGTGTCCGGCTCCAATCACACGCGGCTCTACGGTGACCGCGCCGTCGATAAGCGGCGTGGTATCGATGGCGAGGTCGAAATCGCCAGCGGTGCCGTGGGTCTTGCGCGATTGCACGGCAGAAAGGCCAACACCGGAGGTCGGTGTGACGCCGACCGTTCCCGAGGCTGCACCGCTGCCAACCGCATTCGCCGCGGTGACCGAGCAGGTGTAGGCGGTGCCGTTGCTCAATCCAGTAACGGCAATGGGTGAGACAGTTCCGATTGCGGTGAAGGCGCCGGCATTGCAGGTTGCGGTATAGCCGGTAATCGGCGAGCCGCCGTCGCTGGCGGGGGCGGTGAAGGCTATCGCGGCCTGGTTGTTGCCGGCGGTGGCAGTGCCGATTGTGGGCGCGCCGGGCACGGTGGTGGGAATGAGGGTGAAGGTGGCGATGACGGTGCAATTGGCCGCGATGATATTGGTGGTGAAGGTGGTGCCGACCAGGTTGCCGCCACAGGTGCCGCTCACGGCGGCGGTATAGCCGCTGTCGGGCGTGACGGTGAACGTCACGGTTGCGCCATTGGCCGCAGCGACCGGTGTGGAGGGGCTGATGGTGCCGGCACCGCTGGCCACCGAAGGTGTGATGGTGCGCAGCCCGGCGATGGCTACTGATTTCAGCGCTTGTGCCGCTGCCTTATAGGCGGTGTTGCCGGCCTGGTTGGCGCGCAGGCTGCACACGCCGGCGCTGAGGGCGGTGACGCTGAGGCCGGAGATGGAGCACGTCGTTGAAGGGGTCGTGAGCACCACCGGATTGCCTGAGGCGCCGCCGGTCACGTTGATGGTGACGGTGTCGCCGACATTGATGGTCGGCACCGTGCCGAAGACGATGGTTTGCGTGCCCTGGGGGGTGACGCTGTTGGTCGGGCTGGAGCTGGCGCCGGCCCCGATCGCATTGACCCCCGCAACGGTAAAGGTATACGTGGTGCCGTTGGTGAGCCCGGTGACGGTGATGAAGCTGCAGGGGGCCGTACAGCTCCCGGTGACGCCGCCTGGCGAACTGGTGGCGAGATAACTCAGGATCGGACTGCCGCCGTCGTTGGTGGACGCGCCGAAACCGAACGTGGCCTGTGCATTCCCGGCGGTGGCGGTGCCGACGAAGGCGGGTGCGAACGGCGGGCCAGCGCCAAGCGTCGCATTGACCGTGCAGGAAGCCGTAATCGGCGCGACCGTATAGACCGTGCCGGCGAGCGTGCCACCGCAGGTGCCGGCAACGGTGATCCCATTGCCGACGATGTTCTTGGTGATGGTAAACGTGGGTGTGCTGCCGGGCGCATACACCGCCGGCGTGGCGGGCGCGATGCTGCCGTCTCCCGTGAGCGAAGGCGTGACGATGTATCCCACCAACATGCTGTAGCTGCGCGTGGCCGTGGCGTTGCCGTTGCCGTTGCCGGTATCGGTAGCCGTCACCGTAAAGTTGTAGCTGCCGCCGGTGGTGACCGTACCCGAGTACACGCCGGCTGTCGTCAGCGCGGTGCCGGGCGGCAGCGTGCCGGCGGTGACGGCGAAGGTATAGGGGCCGATGCCGCCGCCCACACTCAGGGGCAATACCGGCAGGGTCGTCCCCACTTCGACATCGGCGAAGGTGACGCTGAACAACGTCAATTCCGGGAAGTAGGCCTCGCTGGTATTGAGGCTGCTGTTGGGGTTGGTTTTGCCGCCGACCAGTATCACGCTGCCATCGGCGAGCAGGCTGCCGGTGTGGGTGTAGCGACTGGAGAGCATCGGTTTGGCGGTGGTCCAGGCGTTGGACGTGGGGTCGTAGAGCGCCGTCGTGTTGATGACCGTAGACGCGTTGACGCCGTTGGCCCCGCCGGCGGCCAGCACGCGGCCATTGGCCAGCAAGGTGGCGGTGAGACCATAGACCGGCGTCGCCAGACTGCCCGCTCCCGTCCAGGTGTTGGCGACGGGGTCGTAGCGCTCCGCTGAAGGGCTGGGTGAGGCGGGCAAGGGGCCACCGCCCACAACCAGCACGCGTCCGTCCGCCAAGACGGTGGCGGTGGGCTGGTTGCGCGCAGCACCCATCGCCGCGCCGTTGGTCCAGCTATTGGCGACCGGATCGTAGATCAGCGTGCTGTTAAAGCCGCTGTTGCTGTTGAAGGAGCCGCCGAACAACATCACCCGGCCGTCTTGCAGCAGCACGGCGGCATGATCAAAGCGGTTGCCGCCGGGCAGCACCGGCCCGGCGCTCCAGGTGTTGGTGGTGGGGTCGTAGATTTCCACGGTGGCGGTGGGCACGAAAGTGGTGGTGTCGTTGCCGCCGGCGACAAGCACGCGGCCGTCGTTCATGCGCGTTGCGCTGTGTTGCATACGTGCGAACCCGGAGGAGAAGGCGCCGGCGCTGCTCCAGGTGCCGGCGGCGGGGTTATAGATTTCCGCCGTGGCGAGTGCGCTGCCGGTGGTCAGGCCGCCCGTCACGAGCACCCGCCCGTCAGTCAGCAAGGTCGCGGTGTGTTGCTTGCGCGCGCTCGCCATGCTGCCGGTTGCGGTCCAGCGCGACGTTGCCGGATCGTAAATTTCTGCCGTGGCAAACATGATGCCGGCGGTGCCACCGCCGGCGACCAGGATGCGGCCATCGTTCAACACGGTGGCGGTGTGCTGGCCGCGCACCGAGTTCATGGTGGCAAAAGCCTGCAGCGTGAAGGCCACGGGGGTGGCCGCCAAGTAATTGGCGTTGCCCGCCTGGGTGGCGCTGAGTTGGCAGGGGGCAAACTGCAGGGCGGTGACCTGCGCACCGCTGACCGTGCAATTCACCGGCGTGCTGGTGACGAGCACGACCGGCGGCTGGTTGGGGCCGATGCTGTTGGTGATGACGGTGCTGGCGGCGCCGATTTGCAGGGGCGCGGTGGAATAGGTAATCACCTGGGTAGCGATGACGATAGGAAAACTCACGCTGACTTGGGTAGCGGCATCGTACGAGGCGTTGCCGGCCTGGTTGGCGTTCACGGTACAGGTGCCTTGTGTGACACCGGTGATGACGGCGCCGTTGGTACCGGAGGTGGTGCAGACTGCGGGTGTGGCGGAACTGAACACCACCGCGTTGCCGGAACCGCCGCCAGTGGCAGACAGAGTGAAGGTGGCGTTGTACATGAGATTTGCCGGCGCGTTGCTGACGGCGATGGTCTGGCCATTGCGGATCAGGAAGGAGCGCGTAACCTGTGTGGCTGCGCTGTAATCGGTGGCGCCGCCTTGATTTGCCGCCAAGGTGCAGGTGCCGGAGCTCACCAGCGTCACGGTCATGCCGGAGATTGTGCAGACCGCCGGCGTGGACGATGTCACGGTGATCGGCTGGCCCGATGCACCGCCGGTGATGGTCAGCGTGAACGCGCCGCTGGTAGGCGAACGATCGGCGATCACCGGGAAGTTGAGGTTCTGCGCAATCCTGGCAATGGTGAGCGTGAAACTCTGCGTGCCGGGCGCACCCACACCGTTGGCGGCGGTAAGCGCCAGCGGATACACCCCCGCGCTGCCGCTCAGGGGTGTGCCGAACAGCAGGCCGGAACTATTGAGCGTGATACCGGCGGGCAAGGTTCCCGTCGCGGTCACCGAAGTAACCGGCAGACCGCTGGTGGTGATATTGAAGGCGCTGGCGCTCAATACCGTAAACGTGGCCTGCGTGGTGCTGGTGATGTAGCTGGCCGTGCCGGGGGTGACGCTTATGGCGGCGGAGGCGTCGCTGGCGCCGCGCACATTGCTGGCCGTCACGCTGCAGGTGTAGGCAGTGTTATTGGTCAGACCCGTTACCAGGATCGGTGATGACGCAGCAACAGCGGTGATGCTACCGGGCTGGCATGTCGCGTTGTATTGCGTGATGGCGTGGCCGCCGTTATCGACCGGCACGGTGAACGATAGCAGCGCCTGGCTATCGCCCGGCGCCACGGCCGGTGCGCGCGGCGGCGCCGGGCGCGAGGTACGGCTGATGAAGAAGCCGGGGCTTTGCGGGTAGCTGCCGACCGGGATGGTGGCGATGGTGGCGTAGTTGGTGGCGTCGAGCACGCTGACGTTGTTGCTGCCGGGGTTGGCGGTATAGATGCGCGCGCCGTCCAGCGATACCGCCACACCGTAGGGTATGGTGCCGACCGCAGTGGCTACCCCGACATCGCCGACCAGGGTGCTGAAGGCCATCAGGCTGTTGCCGGTGGTGTAATAGACACGCCCGGTGGATGGGTTATAGGCCACGCCGAGCGGCTGCCCGGCCAGATTGTCCTGGCGCACCACCGCGTTGGTGGCGCTATCGTAGGTAATGGCACGATGATCGGCGTTCATCACCACGGTGTATTGCGTACCATCGGGGCTCACGGCAACGCCGATGCCAGGGTAGCCGGTTGTAAAGTCTTGTGAGGTCACATTGACCAGGTCGACTATCCGCACCTTGGAGTCGCCGGTGATGAAGGCCTTGGTGCCGGCGGGATTCAGGGCGATGAGATAGCCGTGGGAGGTGGTGGGGATGTTCTGCACCAGCGTGTTGGTAGCGGTATTAATCACGCTCAGCATGCCGCCGTTGTATTGGGTCACGTAGACGCGGGTGCCGTCGGGACTGACCGCCACGCCAAAGGGCGTGGAACTGACGGGAATGGTGGCCATGACCGTCTGCGTGAATACATCAATCACCGACAAGGTATTGGAAAGCGAGTTGGCGACGTAGACCCGTGTGCCGTCGGGATGCACCGCCGCACCGGCCGGGCCCGAGCCCACTGGGATGGTGGCCGTCACAGTGTTGCTGACCAGGTCGATTACCGACACGCTGGCGCCGTTGTTATTGGCGATGTAGGCATAGCGCGATACCGGTGTGCTGGGCGTTACTTGCGGCATCACCAGTGCATCGATGTAGGCGCGGTCATCGCACTGATAATCAAAGGCGCCGTAGTCCAGGCAATTGCCGTTGCTGGTATTGGTGAAGCGCCAGCGCAAGGTGTGGGTGCCGGCTGAAATGAAGGTGGATACGGACGTCCAGTTGAAAATGCCGCCGGTGGCCTGCGCCTGCACCACGCCATCTATCGAGAATTCGAAGGTGGCTACCGAGTAAGGCGCGGCGCCGGATGCCACCATATAGACGAAGGAGACATTGCCGGTGCCGAAAGTGCCGGTGTAGACCAGATCGGAATTGAGGCTGCCCACGGAACCATCCAGCGGCACGTGGGCCTGCGCCGAGCGCAGGCTGGCCGGGCTGAGATAGCCGTGGGTGGTGTCCACGGTCCATTCCTGGCCGGTGGTGGTGGTGAAGCCCGCCGGCAGCGAGGTGCCGACGGGGAAGGTATCGGGTTCGTCGTCGGTAATGATGATGCGCACGCTGCTGCCCACGCCGTTATAACCGCCGATCGTTACACCGCCGGTGGCGCCGCCCAGCACGATATTGAAAATCTCATCACCTTCCAGCAGGCTGTCTTGCAGGATGGGTACGGTGATGGTGCGGGTGGAGTTGTCGCCATCGGCCCAGGTGAGCGTGCCGAAGGTGCCGGTGTAATCCGCGCCGTCGGTAGCGGTGACGGGTGCGGTGGCGTAGTTCACCGACACCGCGCCGGCGGTACCCAGCCTGCGCACCGTGGCGGTGACGGACCCGCCGCCTTCGGCCACTCGCAAAAAGCGGTCGGTGAAGGTGACGAACCCGGGCCCGGCGAGAGCGGCGTTGGTTAATTCCGGGCGATAGGCGGCTATGGTGTCGCGCGTGTCGTTGAGCGCCTGATGGGCATCGGCGTCAGGCAGCCTGCCCAGCGGCGCGGCGACTGCGCCGCTGTAATAGGCGTGGTTATCGTAGAGCAGCGTCGGATTGGAAAAGTACGGAATCCGGGGACATTGCACGGCGGGATTGGCGGCAAAGCAGGTGTCATAGGCCATCGCGTCGCGAAAGCGGTTGACGGAGTCGACGTAGCCGTGCGCGTAGTCGATCTGCGTCATCGCTCCGCCACCTTCGGGGGTGACATGGCTAAAAGGATTGAAGCCTAGGGTGCCGATATCGTGTTGCAGCCCCATAAGGTGGCCGAGTTCGTGTGCCATGGACATGTCGCCGGGGCCGGTGCAGTTTGGTGCGTTCACCAAGCTGACGGGGAAATCGCCGTTGTAGATATTCTCCGGGTCGCCGAGATTGGCGACGCCGCACAGGGTGGGGTACTGGCCCCACACGCTCACCACGTCGGCGTGGAACACGTCGCGCAGGATGGGGATTTCGTCGGCGAAGCCGTCGGTGGGCAGGTTGATGGCCATCAGATCGACGAAAGGATCGCGCTCGGTGTATGCCACCTTGCCCTTGTAGACCAGGCGCAGCCGCTGCACCACTTCGGAGTTCTGATAGATAAGATTGGTGTATGCCACCTGCGAATCGATCATCGCCTCGATCTGCGCGGCGCCGCCGACGGCCGCCATGGCAGCCGGTGTGTAGATCACCATAAGATCGATCATGCTGCCGTCGTCGGCTGCCAGGGTGCGGCCCGCAACCGGTGACGTTGTCGACTTACCGTTATTGCTTGCTGATGTGGTGTTGGCAGCGCCGGCTTGTGCCGCGCTAAGTTGCGACGATGCGCCTTTTGTAACGCTGGGGATCACGCGCTTGGGGACAGGCACAGCATCGTTAGTCCCCGAGCCTGGCAGCGGGGCATCCGCCTGTAGCTGGTCCGCCGTGTAGCCACGTTCAGCTGAACCGTGGATAAGATATTTTTTGCCCTGCTGGGCGAGCGCAAAATACACCTCGCCACCGTTGTCCACCAGAATCACGCTGCTCAGTGGGTCGCCCGCCACGCGGCCCACCAGCGCCTGACCGCCGCTTTGGGTGCGCTCGCTGCCGGTGAGTTCCACGGCAAACGCCGCATCGCTGAAAAACGAAAGCTGCAATTGCACTGCCGGGGTGGTCTTGTTGAGTTGTCCGGACGGCACCGTGGTGCGCCACGCCTCAACCGCTCGCGTAGCCGTTCGAATCACTTCACGCTCGATACCGATGGCGCGCGAGCGAACGGTTGTGGCTTGCACTGGCTCCAGGCCGGCCTCCAGCCGGGTAGTCTTGGCCGCGACCGGGGCCGTGACCGGTGCCGGGCGGACCACATCCCCCAATAGCGTTTGGGCATGCGCCGTCGGCGCGCCCCATGACACCAGCAGCGCCAGTGCCAGCGCCAATCCCCCCGTCTCCATATTCCATCGAGCCATGTCTTCCCCGCCATTTTCTTGATTGCACGTTCCCGTACCTAGGCTTACGGAATCGGCAAGGGCAGACCATCAGCGCGCCGAAAATAAATCTCTGCCGGGCGGGGGCCGAAGATGGAACAGCGGGAGCGCCTTGAGGGCGCTTAGAGGCGTTTAGGCCTGATTAAAGGCGCTTTGTCCTTTGGAGGGGCGCCGGAAATACCGGCGGCAACCGTTGCTATTGGGCCTGTAGGCGTTCCAGCCTCGCCAGCACCGGCGCATCAGGCACCAGCTTGTCATGCAGCCGGGCGGCGATCTCCGCTGCCAGTACACGCGCCCGCCGGCCCGCCTCTTCGTCTGCGGCTCCGCGAGCTAGCAGCCATTCATAACGTGGCAGCATGGCCAACCAGGCGCGTGCGTCGGCATCACCATAGAGTTCGCGAAAGACTTTCTCGGCGGCCAGGAAATTTTGCGCGGGATCGGACGTGGCCGTTTGTACGGACGCAAAGATGGCATTGGCCATGGCGATCTCCGCGACCACATCCTTGTCCGTAATGGATTGTGCGGGCTTCAGCCTTGCCTGCCATAGAGCCGCATCGGCCAATTCGCGCCGGGCGACGGCGTTACGCACCATTTGCGTCACCGCCAGCGCGGTCAGACGGTTCGACTCACCTACCACCTTGTTATAGGTGTCATAGGCGGCCTGCAAATGCGGTTGGGCCTCGCCATGCCGGCCCATCTGGTCCAGCGCACGGCCGAGGCGGAACTCCTGTTCCGCGATAGCGTTATCGACCGGCCGCATGTATTTTTTCATGACGCCCAGCGCCTCCCGCGCTGCCGCTGCGGCGCCATTGCCGTCACCCATGTCGAGTAGCGCGCCGCCGACGCTGCCCAGCGCCAGCGCTGCATAAGTAGAATCCCGGCCCACGGTTTTCTCGGCGATTTGCAGCGCCTCGTTTGCCAGGGACAGGGCTTCACGAGGCTTGCCGGTGTTGGCCAAAACTGCGCTCAGATAAATCAGGGGGCGCAGCATATTGACGTTTTGCCGGCCGTACAGTTTTTCGTTTTGCGCAATGATGCGACGAAAGATAGTTGCCGCCTCGTCAAACTGGCGTGTGCGATTCAATTCCCCGGCGAGATACTGCAGACTGAGAATGACGTCCGGATGACCTACGCCCAGCTTTGCCTCTTTGATGGCGATGCTGCGACGATAGGATGCAATCGCCCGCTCGCGCTGGCCGACTATCCCATAGACCTGGCCCGCGATATGTTGCGCCTCGGCCATGCCGAGGCCATCGGGCTCTAGCTTTTCATACATGGCGAGGGAGCGCGCGATCAGTCTTTGGGCTTCATTCAGGTCGCCGGACGTTGCCCGCAGGGCATAGGCAACGAAGGCCAGCGACTGGGCAATTTCCAGGGACTCCGGCGGCGAATATTTTTCACGCAGCGCCAAAGCCTCGCGCGCCAGCGGCAGCATATTGGAATTGTCCAGCTTCAACACGTCGTTCTGAAACTCCAGCGTCAGCACGCGCGCCAATTCCAGCGGCCGGTTTTGCTTGCGCTCGATTTCAATGGCGCGGCGGTAGTTGGTTCGCGCCTCATTCGGACGACCCATGTTTGATTGCACCCGCCCCAGCGCGGAGTACAGGCTCGCCTGGGTCTCAGGCTGCCCCTGCATTTGTTTTTCCACCCGCACTTCCGCAGCGGCGATTAATTTTGACGCCGGTATATCGCCCGACTCTGCATTTGGATTGCTGCTGTCAAACACGGACACCAGAAACTCACTGGTCTGTCGGGACGCGGCTTCTGCCTGGGTGGCACGATTTTTTTCGGCGACGGCGCTGGCTTCCGATTGTTTCGCCCGGTCGCGTTCGGTGACGGCGACGCCCTCGGCGGCGGTGGCGCGGTCACGCTGCTCGACGGTGGCGCGCTCTGCCGCGGCAACCAGGTCCCTCTCCCGCTCGGCCTCGGCGCGTGCAGCTTGCGCACTATCGCGCTCCTTGAGAGCCTGCTGTTCAGCGGTCTGGGCCCGGTTGCGTTCCGTAACGATGCTGGTTGCGCTCATGCCCACCGTAAATACGAACAAGGCGCTTGCCGCCAGCCACGGCCAGTTGCGCTGGGTAAACTTACGCGCAATATAGCCGGGGGTCGCCGGCATGGCATCCAGCGGTAAGCGATGCAGGTAGCGATCGAGATCGCCCGCCAGGGCGCTTGCCGTTGGGTAGCGTCTGGCGCTGTCATTTTCAGTGGCCTTGGCGATGATGGCGCGCAACTCGGCATTTATGGTGGAACCTACAGCCGGCCCGTCCGCGCGATGAGCAAGAAGCAACTCATCGAGCATTTTCCCCAGGCTGTAAACGTCAGTCGCAGTGGTCAATGCCTGGCCGTTGCGCTGCTCGGGGCTTGCGTATTGGGGTGTGAAAGCGCGTGCGGCAGTGAGTTTGCTGCTGGCCAAATGCGGGGCTAGCACTATTGCGTCCGGGGTAGTTGTGGAGACAGCAGCCGACGTGGTTTCGTCGCTTATATCGCCATCGAGCAGCCGCGCAATGCCGAAATCCAACAGCATCGGCCGCCCCGAGGCCGTCACCAGGATATTGGAGGGCTTGATATCGCAATGTACGATCAGCCGCTGGTGGGCAAAGCTGATCGCTTCACAGACATCCGACATGAGTAGCAGGATGTCGCGCAGCGTCGGTGTTTTTTCGCGACCATCACGGCAATAGCGGTCGATGGCGACGCCTTCGACGTACTCCATGACCAGATAGGGTTGTCCGCGCGGCGTGGCGCCGCCGTCGTAGAGCCGCGCGATGTTCGGGTGTGTAAGGGTGGCGAGTATCTGCCGTTCACGCGCCAGGTATTCGAGCGCTTTTGCGCTGGGGATGCCGTGCAGCAATTTGACGGCGGCATCCTGCTCGAAATGGCCGTCGCTGCGACGGGCGCGGAACACGGCGCCCATGCCACCCTGCCCGACTTTCTCCACCAGTTTCCATGCGCCCAGCGTATCGCCGACTTCAACCTCGTTGCCGGCGATGCCGCTTAAGGCCCGCAGCACGGTCTGCGAAATACTTTCCGAATCGACGGCGGCTTGCCCTAGCAGCCGCTCGACGTAGGCGATGATTTCGGTGTCGTCAGTGAGCTGTCTTAGACGAGTGGCGCGCTGGTCTTCCGGCAGGTCGCAGACTTCGCCAAAGAGCTGCTTGGCGAGACCATGACGTTCATGCTCCATGGCCCAGCGTGGTCATCAGCCAGGCGCGCGCAAATCGTATTTCGCGGTCGACCGTCGAAATCGAAATATCAAGCACACCGGCAATTTCTTCCCGCGAGAGACCTGCGAAGTAGGTCAGATGCAATACCTGGCTGCCGCGTTCATCGACCTTTTCCAACACCGTCAGCGCCTGGTCTAGCGCCAGCAGATCGGCAATTTGTGATTCTTCCCCGAGCGCCGAATCGGTCAGTGTGACACGCAAGAACTCGCCACCGCGCTTTTGCGCCGCCGCCGCGCGCGCGTGATCGACCAGTGCGGCGCGAATATAGAGAGACATACTGGCAAAAAAGTGAGCGCGGTTTTTCCAGTCGGTGGGCGCATCGGCAATACGAATGACCGCTTCATGCAGCAATTCGGTCGGGGAGAGGGCGCTGTTGTTGCCGACCTCACGCAGACGCTGCGCCGCGATTTTTTTCAGCTGGTCATAGACCTGGTCGAACAATTGCGAAAACGCCGCGCCATCGCCTTGCTGCCAGGATTGCAGCAGCGTGGTAAGGGACGATGTTTCGACGGGCGCATGGCTTGCCGACAAGGGGCTTCATCACTGGGAAAAGGAGTACCGAGTATAACAGTCCGGTGTGACGCCTCCCGACCTAAGGAAAGCCCGGACATTTGCCACGCAGCGACCTTGCAACCGCGCAATTACCGGCGGTTATTGTTGCAATATCTTGGTCGGGTAGTGAATCGGCAGATTGTCGTTCAGGATCGTGATCGACTTGCGGTGGATTTCGATATAACCGCTGCCCTCCAGGTCCTTCAGGGTGCGGTTCACCATCTCGCGCGAGGCGCCGATCATATTGGCGAGATCCTTTTGCGTGAAGGGCTCGCCCACCACGCGCTTGCCGTTGCTGACGATGGCGAGCTCCAGCAGCGTGCGCGACACGCGGCTGGAAATATCCATCAGCGCCAGCGAACCGATTTTGCGGTTGGCGTTGCGCAGGCGGTTGGCTAGTGTGGCCAGCACGCGCTTGGCGATATCGGGCGAACGTTCGATCGCTTTTTGAAACGAGCGATAGGAAAGAATCTGCACGTGGCAATGTTCCAGGGCGGCCACACTGGCGCTGCGCGGCTCTTTGTCGAACATCGGGATTTCGCCGAAAAAGTCGCCCGCCGTCAGGGTGCGCAAAATGACTTCGCGACTGATGTCGGCGGGGTCGCTCATGTACACCTTCACCTGGCCGGAGACGATGACAAAAAACGAATCGGCCACCTCACCCTGCTTGAGGATGATGTCGCCTTTTTCATAAGAACGCAGCGCCGCGTGCGCGCCGATACTTTCCAGCTGCGAACCCGATAAATCGCTGAAAAACGGGATGACCTTGAGCATGACTCTTTCCGGAGTGGTGACATGAAGATGTGTCATGGAAAGTATCGCCTCAGGGTCTCTACATGCTTATGACTTGGTTCACAGTTCACCAATCGTAACAATCGCCTGTTTGCGCAACAATCCCGGGAACAAGGGATGGCTGCGCCAGGGCGAAAATCACGACGGAACAGGGGTTCGGGTAATAAAAACAAGCGCCGCAATAGCCGGACTAACTTTTGTCAGTCCTTTTCTGTCAGGCCGTTTTCAGTACCAAACGGCGTTTTTTCTTATTGAGGACTATTTATACCGCTTTTTCGCGGCCTAGGTGTTGCGAATTGTATTGGCTGAGGGGCAGTGAGGGGTGGCCCGGCACTACGGCGCTACCAGTTTCCCCGTCAGCCGCTTGATAATCCCCAGCTTCTGATGAAAAAAGTGGTCCGCGCCCGGCACCACGATCACCGGGATTTGCCGGGGCCCCGCCCACGCAAAGGAATCGGCCAGCGGCACGGTCTCGTCCAATTCGCCGTGGAAGATGACGGTATTGGCCGGCGGCTTGCCGCCCTCGGCCACGTTGGCCCAATGGGAAAGGCGGCTGAACGCCGGGGCCACCAGGATCATTTCTTCGCTCGCCACCTGCTCACTGGCCGCCAGCGTCACCGCACCACCGAATGAGAATCCCGCCAGCCAAAGCGGCAAGCCCGGGTGGCGCGCCTGCGCGTGAGCAATCACCTGCTGCATATCGATGGTCTCGCCGCGGCCTTCGTCGTGCGCACCTTCGCTGCCGCCCACGCCGCGAAAATTAAAGCGATAGGTGGCCGCACCCGCATCAAAAAAAGCGCGCGCAAGGGTGGTAACGACCTTGTTATCCATGGTGCCGCCGAACAGTGGATGCGGATGCGCCACCACTGCTACCGCGCGCGGCGCGGCTTCGGCGGAAAGGTGCCAGGCAATTTCGATATTGCCGGCTTCGCCTGCGAGGGTTTCTTTCTGGGTGGTGAAGGGAGCGGCCATGCGTTAACTTGCTGCCTAGATCTTCAGCCGCTCGACCACGCGGCCATTCTGGATATGTTCGCTGATGATTTCGTCGATATCGCTTTTGTCGACATAGGTGTACCAGGTCTCTTCCGGATACACCACCAACACCGGGCCCAGCTCGCAACGGTCCAGGCAACCGGCGTTATTGATGCGCACTCGCCCCTCGCCGGACAGGCCGAGTTCCTTGATGCGGCTCTTGGCGTAAGCGCGCATGCCTTCGGCATCGTGATCGGCGCAGCAGGCTTCCCCGTTGGGGCGCTGGTTGGTGCAGAAAAAGACGTGGTGTTTGTAAAAGCTCATGGGGTTTCGGTTCGTCCGGCTATGTATTGATGAACTCAGCTGGCGTTCATCCCAGCCGTCATTTTATGCGCGCCCTGGCGCACAAACACGATGGCGAGAAAAAGAACGGTGGTCAGTGGCCAGGTTTCGTGCGCCCATCGCGTCAGGCTGGCGAAGTTGACCAGATGGCCATGCGGCCAATCGAACAATCGCAGCATTTCCCCCAGCGCGCTGTACACACTGGTGAGCTTGGCCATGACACCGCCGCCGAACACGCATAGTGTTGCGCCAAAGGCGCGCCAGCGGTAGCCGACCTTGGCTAGTGCTGCAAACAGCAGCAGCCCCGAGCCCAAGCCGATGACGGTGGCCGGTCCTAGCCAGTCAATTAGTTGCGGCGCTTTTAACATTAAGGCCGCCATCGACAGCTTGGCGGTCAGGCCGATGGCCAGCAGCAGCACCACATTCAGTAGCGACCGTGTCTGCGTATGAAACAGCAGGGACGCAAACAGGGCGAAGCCCGCCACGTTAAGGGCGATACCGATGGCCTGCGGCAGCAGGATGCGCAAATCGTAAGGATCGGGCCGCTCCCCGGGGGACAGCGGGTTGAGGAAATTGCCGGCCTCGAAAAACGGAATGGCCGGGTTGAGCTGCGCAAACAGCCACAAGGCCAGCAGCAATAGCCCCCAGTCGGTTTCGCGCTCGGCGGCGAAGTGCAAATGCCGCCAGCGCTCGGCACGCGCCAGCAGCGCTCGGCCGGGGGTAACCAGCATGGCGGTAGTGCCAATCGCGGCACCCAGGGTGTTGGCGAGGAGATCCAGCGGCGAAGACACACGCGGCGGCAGCAGCGCCTGCAATAACTCCATCGCCAGGGAAAAACCAAAGGCGAAACCTATGGTCATGGCGGCGATGCGGCGCAGCGCAGCGCGGTCCGGCCGTATGCGGCCCAGATGGCGCCGGCCACGCGCCGCCAGCATGGCGCCCAGCGGCAGATAGGCGATGACGTTCAGGGCGACGTCGAAAGCACCGCTGTACTTGGGCCACACCAGCAGGGAAAACGCTTCCGGCGCACGCCAGCCGACAAAGGGATAAAGGCTCGCGTACACCAGCACGCCGATATACACCACCAGCGCCGTGCGCCCCGCCCAGGAGGCGTTGTGGATGGTGGTGGTGGAGAGGTCGCGGTTCACGCGTGCTTTTTCAGCCGGTTTTTCAACCAACGAGCTTGAGCGTGTTTCGATAGCGCTCGGCGTTTTCCACGTAGTGCTGCGCGATCCAGCGCAACATTTTCACATCGTCATCCGTCAGGGTGCGCACCACCTTGCCGGGCGAGCCCAGCACCAGCGAGCGGTCGGGAATGACCTTGCCCTCGGGCACCAGCGCGTTGGCGCCGATCAGGCATTCGCGGCCGATGACGGCGTTATTGAGCACCACGGCCTTGATGCCGATCAGTGAGCCTTCCTTTACCGTACAGCCGTGCAGCATCGCCATATGGCCCACGCTGACGTCGTTTTCCAGCGTGAGCAGCACGTGCTCGTCGGTGTGCAGCACCGAGCCGTCCTGGATGTTGACGTTGTCACCCAGCCGTATGGTGCTATTGTCGCCGCGCAGCACACAATTCCACCAGATACTGGTGTTGAGTCCCAGCTCCACATCGCCGATCAGCACGGCATTGGGGGCGATGTAGTTATTGCCTTTGAGGACCGGGCGTTTGCCGTCGAGTTCGTAGATCATGCAGGCTCCAAATGGAAACGCTATGACTCGCGTCTTAAGAGTATGTTACCCGAGGGGCCGGCAAATGTCGGGCAGCTGCGGGCCGGCAGGGCCGCAACTGCCCGATGCGGCACCTAGCTTCTCGGCGCCGCCGCCAGCAATTCGCGCACAAAATCCTGCGCCTCACCCTCTGCCCGTCGCGCCAGTTTTCGGTACACGCTGCAATCCACCGTGCGCCACAGGAACTTGGCATTCACCAGCTCGCGACGCAGGGTGGCAGCGTCGCCGAAGGTATGACATTCAGCCAGATAGCGGTTGACCTCTTTCTCGCTGAGATCGCGCTTGCCCGGCAGGCGCAGCCACAGGCCCCATAGCGCCAATTGCTGGACACCAAATTGCGTGGGCCAGCGCATCAAGCGTCCGGCGGTGTCGAAATTGCTCAAGGTACGCTTTACCAGACGCGATAACTCGCCGCCCTTGGGCGCCTCAATGGCGCGCACGATAGGCGCAGCCAGGGTTGCCTGTGGCGGACTGGCACGCAACTCCTGAAAGTTACGGTAGCCGGCGCTTTTCGCCAGCATATTGAGCAGGCGCAAATGACTGGGTGCATTGCCACCCTCGACCACCGCCAATTGCTGGCGCAGGTTTTTACAAAAGATGGAAATATCCGCCGCGTGCAGCGGCACGATTTCGCGTGTTGCGTTCATGTCTCGTCTCCCGCGCGCCACTCGGAGTGCTGGGGTTGCCGGCTTGCAGCAGGGCGCACGAAAAAACGCGACCTGAAATGGTTTTATGGCAGGTTTAGCTCGCGGATTCCGCGCGGCAACGCCTGGGTGTACTGCCGACCCTTGGCGATATTGTACTGGAAGAGCGCTGGAAGGAGGCGCTGCGAATACGCGCGAACCGCTTGCTACATCTGCTTGAACAAATGCGAAAACGGCCGGCTGACGGTCAGGTTTTCCTTGCGCCCCTTCACCTTCACCGTAGCTTGTCCGCGAAAATCCCGGGAGACGGTGTCAATGGCCGTCGCATTCACGATGGTGGAGCGATGGATTTGCCAGAACCTCTCGGTATCCAGGCCATCGAGCAACTCTTTGATCGGCGTCTTGATCAGCGCGTCGAATTCCTTGGTGGCGACCAGGGTGTATTTTTCATCGGACTGGAAAAACAGCACGTCATCGATAGGGATCAGGCGCAGATTGGAGCCGATATTGGCCTTGATCCATTTCAGCCGTTCGCCCTGCGGATTGAGCTTGGCCGACAGGTGCGCGAGCAGCGCATCCAGGTTTTGCGCGGGCGGCGGCGGCACGGTGGAGAGGCGCTCCTTGAGGCGCGCCACCGCCGTAGACAGGCGCTCGTCCGAATAGGGTTTCAGCACGTAGTCGATGGCGCCGGAATCGAAGGCCTCCACGGCGTATTGATCGAAGGCTGTGACGAACACCACATGGCATTTGATCTCGCGATTGACGGCGAGGCTCTTGGCGACTTCCACACCGGTCATTTCCGGCATCTGGATATCGAGGAAAGCCAGCTGCGGGCGATGCTCATCGATGGCTTCCAGGGCGGCCTCACCGTCGCCGGCCTCGGCGACGATTTTCAATTCCGGCCAAAGCTTGCCGAGCTTGGCCTTGAGTTGGGCGCGAAGTATCGGTTCGTCTTCAGCGATGATTGCGGTAATTTCGGTGGTCATAACGTTGATTCAACCCATAGAAGCGTTCATGGTACCAGCACCGGCGCGGCTATTTGGTGGCCGCGTCGACTGTGGAGCCCACGCCGGCGTTGCGCTTACGCTTTTTCATAAACCAGTACACCGCGAGGCCAACCAACAGGAACGGCGCCAGCGCCGGGAAGGACGCCACCAGGATCACCACCGGGATGAAGATCAGCAACCCCGCCGCCATGATGCCGAGGCCGTACAACACCGCTACCACCAGCACCACCGCCAGGGCCACCACCATGAATCCTGCAATCAGTCCCATGGTGCCCATGGCCATACCTTCCAGGCCGTGCATGCGGCTGTTGCCCATTTCCACCGGCAACACGCCGGCGTAGAGCGCCGCCAGCGCCAGACCGAACAGCACGGCGGCCGTCATCATCAAGGTGGTAAAGGTGAGGGAAATGATCTTGGCCCACACGCCATGCGTGGTCGATATCGCCGAGCGGGTTTGCGCCCACCAGCCTTTTTGGGCGGCCAGACCTGCGGGCACGTTGCCGGCAGCACCTCCCGGGCGGAAATTGCCTGACGATGCCGATGCACCGGATGCGGCAGAGGCGTAGCCCGCCGTGGGTCCGGATGCGCCGCCGTTCGCTCCGGTTTCAGCCGGCATTTCGATGCTGGCGATCACGCCCTTGGGATCATTCGATTCCAGCGTGAGCTTGCCGGCGTCGCCGTAAATGGCGATCAGGCGCTCACGGATATTCGACAGCCCCACGCCGCCACCCGCCTGGGTGGGCGTATCGGTGAGGCCGCGGCCCGTGTCCTTCACGGAAACGCGGATGCGCGAGCCGGCAGCGGTGAACACGCGGTTCACTACCACGTCGATGCGCCCGCCTTCGCGCTGCGGCTCCAGGCCGTGCTTGATGGCGTTTTCCACCAGCGAGGGCAGCATCATCGGCGGGAAGGAGATGTTCAGCAAATCGGCTTCGCACTCAATGGCGAAATCGAGCCGGTCGCCCATGCGCATTTTCAGGATGTTGAGGTAGGCGCGCACCAATTCGATTTCCTGGCCCACGGTGGAGGTGTTCTCGCGCATTTTCGGCAGCGACGAGCGCAGGTACTGGATCAAGTGGCCGGTCATCTGGTTGGCCTGGGCCGGGTCGACCTCGGTCAGCGCCTGCACATTGGCCAGCGTGTTGTACAGGAAGTGTGGCTCCACCTGCGCCTGCAAGGCCTGCAGACGCGCCTCGGTGATCTGGCGGTTGACGTTGGAAACTTCGGCTTCCTTTTTCTTTTGCTCGGCGAACTCCACCGCGCGACGCTGACGGCCCACCAACACCTTGGCGACCAGCAGCATGACGAACAGGGGAATGAAGGCCAGCACGGCCACCGAGCCGATGCCGACGCGGCGCACATCGCTTGCCACCAGGCTGCGAATGTTGTCGCGCATTTCCGGCGCCAAGGGATCAATCGGCGGCACCGGCGCGATGGGCGCCACCTGAGCCATGGGCGCGACGGGTGCAATGGGTGACACGGGCGACACCGGCTCGGCCATGGGCAGGGGCGGCATGCCGGGCAGGCGGATGCGGGGACGGCCATCGTTATCGGTCTCGACTTTGTAGTCGCCGGATTTGGCGGCAAGCTTGTCGGCCTTATCAGCTTTCTCGGCCAGCTTGCCCAATTTGTCCGGCACCTTGGCGAGCTTGTCGGACGGGCCGGTGGTGGTGGCTCCCTCGGGCAGGGTAACTTTTTTGCGCACGCCGTCTTCATCGAAGCTGATGCTGATGCCGGGCTTGTCCTTTTCGTCGGGTTTGACGTCGACCTTCACACCGTCATCGTCGGTGCTGAAATCGATAGACAGGCCGCGCTTGCGCGTGTCCTTGATTTTTTGCACCGTGTCGGCCGCCGCCTTTTCCTTTTGCTTGGCGGCCTTGATGAGGCTGTCGAGTTCTTTCAGCGTGGCCTTGGCGTCCACACCCGAGGCCTTCAGCTTGTCGGCGGTCTCGCGGCGGGTTTCCTCCAGCGATTCGCGCGATTCGCGGGCCGATTGCAGGGCGGTCTCGGCCGCTTCGCGGGCGGTTTCCATGGCCGCCTCGTTGGCCTCGATCATGGATTGGCGCGCCGAATCCGCCGCTTGCTTGGCCGCGCCCTTTTTGGCGGCGTACATTTCCTTGCGGGCCTGGGCGATTTGCTGCAGCGCCTGATCCAGCTCCTGCTTGCGACCCGGTTCGCTGGCGTGGTTTTTCAGGGACTGCACGATGTTTTCGGCGAAATTCAGGGCGCTGTCACCCACGGCGCGGTTGATTTCGCGCTTGATGGCGCGCTTTTCCTCGGGGGTGGCGCCGCTGTCTTCCAGCCGCATCACGTGCGTGGGGGTGGCGAACAGGACCAGCAGCATGAGCACCGCAAAACCCAGTACGGCCATGGCCCACCAGGGGGTGCGATAGAGAAAGTTTCCGATTGATTTAAACATCTTGGCGATACCGATAAGCGATCAGCAAAGGCTCTGCTGCGATGATGGCAGATTAGGGGGTGCCGCCGCCGCTTTCAACGCCGGGAAGGCGGAATGCAGAATTCGGGGCATAACTTGCTACCGGCGCAGATTGGCATGGTAGCCGCACCGGCCCCACAGAGGGGAAAAACAGGGGCAAAACGGGAGAAAAGGCGATGAAAATCGCCTGATCGCAGGGGTTTAAGGCCTCAAAAGCTGAAAAACTGACCTAAATCAATCAAATCACATCTGTTTGAACAGATGCGTGTAGTTGCGGCTCACGGTCAACGTTTCGGGCCGGTCTTTGAGCTTCAAATCGGCCTGGTCGCGCAGCCCGCGCACCACCCCGGCAATGGCGCGGGTGTTAACGATGGTGGCGCGATGGATTTGCCAGAAGCGGTCCGGGTCGAGCTCGTCGATGAGCTCCTTGATGGGTTTACGGATCAGGACTTCGCCATCGTCCATCACCACCCGGGTGTATTTATCGTCGGACTGGAAATAGAGCACGTCCTCTACCGGGATCAGCCGCACCGTCTGACCAACGCTGGCCTTGATCCAGCGCAGATAGGCGCCGCCTGGCAACTGCATTTTTTCGGAAATCTGCCGCAACACGGTGGTCAGCGGGTTGGGCGCTTCGCTGTCTTCGGCGTCGGCGGTTTCCTGCAGCCGCTCCTGCAGGCGTTCAACAGTGGCGATGAGGCGCGCCTCGTTGAAGGGCTTCAATACATAGTCAATGGCGCCGCGCTCGAAGGCCTCCACCGCGTAGGTATCGTAGGCGGTGACGAACACGATGTGGCTGCGGCGCTCGCGGCCGCGGCCGATCAGGCGGGCACATTCGATGCCGGTCATGAGCGGCATATGGATATCGAGAAACACGACATCCGGCTGGTGCTCCTCGTAAAGCGACAGGGCCTCCGCGCCCTGCGCCGCCTCGGCGACGATTTTGAGTTCGGGCCAGAGCTTGGACAGGCGCAGCCGCAGCTGGTCGCGCAGCAGCGGTTCGTCGTCGGCAATCAGGGCCGTATGCATAGTGCCGCTCCTGCTAAGGTTGCTCCCGCGCCGCCTGCATGCGGCTTGGGCGCTTGGCGGCGCAGAGCGGTGCTCTGCGAATTCCCGCCAAACGTATCGTCAGCGATCAGGGCCGTATGCATAAGCAAGGTTAGCGCAAATGGTCGGCTCAGACCCTACGCGGCCTCGCCAACCGGCACCAGGATCTTTGCCAGCACCCCGCGCGGAGCATTCTCTTCCAGAATCAGCTTGGCCGTTTTGCCGTGCAAGGTGCGCAGGCGTTCGCGGATATTTTCCAGGCCTACGCCCAGACCATTGGATTGCAGCAGGCCCTGGCCGTTGTCGGCCACGCTGACGGTCAGCATGTTTTCCCCGAGTTCGGCGCTGACCAGGATATGCCCGCCCTGCTGCAGGGGGTCGATGCCGTGTTTGAGGGCGTTTTCGATCAGGGTCAGCAGCATCATGGGTGGAAACGGCAGGTGCCGCACCGGGTCCGGCACGTTCACGGTAAAGGTCAGGCGCTTGCCCATGCGGATTTCCTGGATTTCCAGGTAGGCGCGCGCCATGGCCGCCTCGCGGCCCAGGGTGGTGGTGCCCTCGCGCATTTCCGGCAGGGCCGCGCGCAGGTAGGCGATGAGGCTGTCCAGGGTCTTACCCGCCAGCGGCGCATCGGTTTCCACCAGATGCTGCACATTGGCCAGTGTATTGAACAGGAAATGTGGCTCGATCTGCGCCTGCATGAGTTTGAGGCGCGCTTCCAGCACCTGCTTTTCCAGTTCGTGGCGCTGGGCGTCGGCGCGCGCCACTTCCACCGCCGAGCGCGCCGCCTGCTCGCGGTAGACCAGCACGGTAGTGGTCAGCACGCCCATGGCGATGCTGACGGCGGTGAACACGACCATGCCGAAAAACATCGGCTCGTAGGTAAAGAGCTGGGTGAGGCTGCGGCCGATCAGGAGGCCGGACAGGATGGTGCCCACCGCTGCGCCTATCACCAGGGCGATGAACTGGGTGTGGATCAGCTTCAGCCAGGGCTTGGCCATATTGGCGTAAGCGATGTCGACAGCCACATAGGCGGCCAGCATGGTGGCTGCCACCACGAACAGGCGCATCCACAGGAAGAAAAACGGCAAATCCCGGTCGTACCCGACGAAATAGGGCCAGACGATGGCCGTGGCGATGGTCGTCAGCACCAGCACTTGGGCGAGGCGTCGCCAGCTGATGTCGCGCAGGGTATTGGCAGGCAGGTTCATATGCCAAGAATAACCGCTGGCGCGGCCATTGCCGAGGTCAAACAGGACGAAGTGCGGGATTTTTGGCGCGGTGCGCGCCGGAACGGCAGTGGCGGGGAGGCTGGAGGGGAACTAAACGAGACCTGCCGGAACAGCCGAACGGGGAACCCTGGCGGATTCCCCGGATGCCGGTATCAGCGGCGGTGAATATTAGTGGGCAAAACGATGCGGTGTTCGCCCTTCCAGCGGTTGGTGAGACCGGGCCGGACGTGGCGATGGGTTGCCGCAGCGGTGGCGGCAGCGGCCGCAGCGGCCCCAATTTTCAACAGGGTGGCCGGCACCTGGCTGACGGGCGTATCCAATACGGCCATGCGGCGCTTGCGCGGACGGTGGATGGCTTCTTCAAAGCGCTGGGTGCGGGTGTCGGGGCCTTGCTGCGTAACCGGGCCGGCCGCACGCGTGCGCCAGCGGCGCAGCACGAAGGCCAACATGGCGAGTAGCGCGGCCGAAGGCGTAATCCACGCCATCCAGACCAGCCATCCCGCTCCCATTTGTACGCTGTTCGCAATCATGATCCCTGCCCTGACTCCCAAAAATTACCGTTTACCTACTTGTGCAACGCACGACCCCGGGTTGGCGATGACACGATGCACTGCTGAAATTAATTTGACCGTTCTTCCCGACCAACGCGCCCGATTGCCGGGTTAGTGGTCGCCTTGCCGGTGAGATGGGTGAGATCGTTCACAACGCGTTTACAACCATCGTGCCCCGCACCGTTTGAATCTTTTGCCCTGCGTTGGTCAGGCCACAGGGCCAAACCTTTCATGCTGCCGGTCACTGTTTCTTTAGGCGGGCGATGATTCTCACTGTTCAATGTGACGCTGCAATGACTCGCTAGTTCCCACGCTGCTGACATTTGTTAAAAAATACCCGGGGGATGTTTTCAATACACCCCCCGGGCCAGTTCGTCGAAGACTCGATCAGAGATCGCAGGGTTCGCCTTCGACGAAGGACTACTCCCACTTTGGTTTTGCCCCGGCCTGGCTCTGTCGCCGAACCGAGACAATACGTTTTTGCATCTTGCTAACTAGCGGCTTAGCTGGCCACCCGGGCGCGCCTGGCCGTGGCGACCATATCGGTCGGGATCTGGCGTGATGCAGTGACCAGAATCGTTTCCATCTGCTCGACTTTCGGCAACCGCGTGGCGCTGATCTGCACGGTTTCCATGCGCTGGATTTTCGCGATGGCGGGGGTGCGCTCGCTTTGATGCGGAAGCAATGCGGCGAACCCTGCCATCGAGATGGTCGTGATGAGCAGAGCGCCGCCGGCGGCGACAGCGAGGCTGCGCAGTTCGGTTTTGTTGTTCATGGCACTCTCCTAAAAAATGGTTTGGAAAAACATTGTTGCGTGCTGCTTGCAGCTTCGTCAGGTTTTTTTGTCACCCGCTGCATGGACCGAACTTTATTCGGCAAGTTTCCAAGCCGCGAGCGGGAAGCGACGAAATGCGAAAACGCAGGGGCGAGTCGTCGAAAAGCGCCGATGTTTGGATGCGTGAGAGGCGCCCAAAATGAAAACGGCGCAGGGTCTCTGCGCCGTTTTTGGGGAAGATGAGAGGTTGAGAACCTATCTCAAATTCATCTGCGCGGGTTGAGTAGCCCGCGAGGAGCGGAGGTGTGCGAAGAGCCCATTGAGCACCGCAGCGGGCTAATCGGCCCGCGCAGGTGAATTTGGGATAGGTTCTAGGCGTGCAGCGTGATGGGGTGCGCTGTATGCGCGTGCGGCTTGGTCAGCAGCGATCCCGCCACCATGCCCACACCCGCCATCAACACACCGGCCAATTGCGCCGGGAAGGCCTCGCCCAATTGCTTGAAGGTCAGGAAGATGATCCAGGTGACGACCCCCAGCACGATGGAGGCCATGGCGCCCTGACGCGTGGCGCGATGCCAGTAAAGGCCGCAGACCAGCGGAACAAAGGCGCCCACCAGGGTGACCTGATAGGCATTGGACACCATTTCATATATGGGCGTGCCCTTGGTGAGGTAGGCGTAGAGCAGCACCCCGGCCGTGAAAAAGACCAGGGTGACGCGAAAAGCGAGCAACTCCTGCTTGTCGGTGAGCTTGGGGAAGAAGTGCTTGTAAATGTTCTCGACAAAGCTGGTCGAAGGGGCCAGCAGCGTGGCCGACGCGCAGGATTTGATGGCCGATAACAGCGCGCCGAAGAAAATCACCTGCGCGAAAAAGGGCATTTTCTCCAGGATCAGGGTGGGCAGGATTTTCTGCGGATCGCCGGCCAGGAACTCCTGGGTCTTCTCCGGCATGATCAGCACCGCGCAGGCGACGATGAACATGGGCACAAAGGCGAAGACCAGATAGCAAAGGCCGCCGATGATGGCGCCGCGCGAGGCGGTCTTGGCGTCCTTGGCCGACATCACGCGCTGGAACACGTCCTGCTGCGGGATGGAGCCCAGCATCATGGTGATGCCCGCTGCAAAGAAGGCGATCATGTCTGAAAGCTTGGCCTCCGGCAGGAAGCGGAACCAGTCCTTGCTTTGCGCCAGTTCCAGCACCTTGCCGGCGCCGCCGGCCTGGTCGCTGGCCAGCATGGCGATGAAGGACAAGCCCAGGATCAGCACGATCATCTGGATAAAGTCGGTCCAGGCTACGGCCAGCATGCCGCCGAAAATCACGTAAATCAGCACCGAGAGCGTGCCGATCACCATGCCGGCGTTGATGCTGATTTCCCCGCCGCTGACGATATTGAACACCAGCCCCAGGGCGGTGACCTGCGCGGCGACCCAGCCGAGATAAGAAAGAATGATGGTGACCGAACAGAAAATCTCCACTTCCTTGCCGAAGCGCTTGCGGTAAAAGTCGCCGATGGTCAGCAGATTCATGCGGTAGAGCTTGGCGGCGAAAAACACGCCCACCAGCACCAGGCACATGGACGCGCCGAACGGGTCTTCGACCACGCTGTTGAGGCCGCCCCCCACGAACTTGGAACTGATGCCCAGCACCGTCTCCGAGCCGAACCAGGTGGCGAAGGTGGTGGTGATGATCATATAGAGCGGCAGACTGCGGCCGGCCACGGCAAAGTCGGCCGAGGTCTTAACCCGGGTGGCGGCGTAGAGGCCGATGGACAGGGTTCCCAATAGATAAAGCACCACCAAGCCGAGCAATAGATTCATAGGAATAGTCTCTTTACGTCGTCCAAAGCGTAGTCAAAATTGTAGCAAGCCGGATGCCAAAGCCAATCAGTACGGGAAGGTCAGCACCAAGTATAAGTAAGCGCACGCAAACAGGGAAACCACCACAATCAGCCCTACCAGCACACCGGTCTGCATGCGCTGGGTATGCTCCACCCGGTCGATGGCAGCGCGGATTTCGGCCAGGTTTTCGGTGGGGTTGGCGGCCAATGCGCGGTGAATCAGGCGCGGCAATTGCGGCAGCGACGAGGTCCACAGGGGGCCTTCGTTTTTGAGTTGCTTCAAGAGGCCGCGCCAGCCGTACTGCTCGGACATGAAGCGCGCCAGGATGGGCTGCGCGATTGCGCGCAAATCCAGTTCCGGGTAGAGCTGCCGGCCCAGGCCCTCGATTTGCAATAACGTCTTTTGCAACAGCACCAGCTGCGGCTGGATTTCCATCTGAAAGCGCCGCGACACTTCAAACAGACGCAGCAGCACATTGCCGAAATAGATTTCCTTGAGGGGCTTATCGAATATCGGCTCGCATACCGAACGTATGGCCGACTCGAACTCGTCCACGCGCGTACCCTTGGGCACCCAGCCGGACTCGATATGGGCCAGCGCCACATCGCGGTAATCGCGCGCGAAAAAGGCGGTAAACATGCGCGCCAGATAGCTCTTGTCCACCTCGGACAGCGTACCCATGATGCCGAAATCCACCCCCGAATAAACGCCGTCCTTGAGCACGAAAATATTGCCGGGGTGCATATCGGCGTGGAAAAAGCCGTCGCGAAACACCTGGGTAAAGAAAATCTTCACGCCGTCCGCCGCCAGGCGCGGAATCTCGATGCCGTGCGCCGTGAGCTGCTCCAGGTCGTTGACCGGGATGAAGTCCAACCGCTCCAGCACCAGCACCTCGCGGTGGGTGTAATCGAAAAACACTTCCGGCACGTACAGCAGCTTGCCGTCGGCGAAGTGGCGGCGCAGCGTAGAGGCGTTGGCGGCCTCGCGCACCATATCGAGTTCGTCGTGCAGGATGTGGTCGAACTCGGCCACCACCTCGCGCGGCCGCAGGCGCCGGCCATCCTGCAGCGTGGCTTCCAGCCAGTCGGCCGCCGCCGCCAGCAGGGCCAGGTCTTTTTCGATGACCTGTTCAATGCCGGGCCGCACCACCTTCACCGCCACCTCGCGCCCGGTCAGGGGACCCCAGCCGATGGTGGCGAAGTGCACCTGCGCGATCGAGGCCGAGGCCACGGGCGTCAGGTCGAACTCGCTGAACACCTCGTTGTAAGCCCCGCCCATCGTTTGGCCGTAGACACGGTTGAGTATGGCGATCACTTCTTCGCCGGAAAACGGCGGCACCCGGTCCTGCAGACTGGCCAGCTCCTCTGCGATGTCCGGCGGCACCAGGTCGGGACGGGTGGAAAGCAGCTGTCCGAACTTGACGAATATCGGCCCCAGACCTTCCAGCGCCCGGCGCAGACGCACGCCGCGCGGCTGGTCGAAGGTGCGCCAGAAAAACAGCCCGCCGATTAACGAGCGAGCGGCCCCGGCGGGCAGGAATTCATCCAGCCCGTGGCGAACGACGACCGAGAGGATTTTGCAGAGGCGAAAGAGGCGCATTTAGGGCGATTTTACCCCGTGCGCCTCCCCGGTACGCGAGGCAGCGTGCGGTTTTGGGTGCTTTTACTGCAGGCTAGGCCGTGCGCCGGCGCCACCAGGCTTTCAGGCGTACGCGTAAATCGTGCAGGGTGGCGCGCACCTGCTGGTAGGCCGGCAGCGCCTTGACGTAATCGAATACGCGCTTTTTCCAGGACACAAAGGCGTTATAGGCACGGGCGAACCAGCCTATGGTGAGCAGGGCGTGCTTGGTCAGCGAAAAAATCCGCGCCAACAGGGCCGTGCCGACCACCTTGGCGATGATGAACACCTGCAGGCCCATGATGGTGTGGTGATGGGCGATGAGCCATACCGCCACCAGCTTGAAGGGCAGCAGGATGGCGCCAGGAATGACAAAGGCGATCAGCGCCGCGTAGGGCGGCAGCTTGGCCACCTGCGCTTCCAGCCAGCGCACCGGCGGCAGCTTGGCGAACCAAGCCATGACGGCATGCATCAAGTCCCATAGCCAATCTTCGAGAATGATCCAGATCGCCAAAATGACGGCGAAGACGCCGCCGAAAAAACGCCTCGGCCAGGACTTCTTTTTAGGGCTGGGCTCGCTCATGCGGTACCGGTGGGCGGGACGACCGTAGGGCTAGCCAGCCACGCGCGCAAGGCGCGCATCCAGGCGGGCAATGTCATCGCGCAGGGTTTCGTTGGCGCGTGTGAGATGCTCCAGATCGCCCTGGACGATGAAGCTACGCTTTTCCTCGGCAAGGTACTCGGCCACGTTCTCGGTCCAGCGCTGGCGCGCGTCGGCCTGCCAGTTGAAGAAAGACTTGGCGCCCGAAACCAGGCGGTGCGCCGCAATATCACCGACCACGCGGCTCAGGTCTTCCTCGATATCCCATTCAACGTTGCGGGCGATGGTGGAAAAGGTCGAAGCCAGTTCGCTATCGCCCTGGAACTGCACTTCGTGCCAGGCGCTTTCATCCTTGCGGGCGAGGCGAGGCAGCAAAGAAAGAGGAATGGTGAAAGAGAGGTCGGCCGCCGCACCGTCGCCCGCCAATTCCATATCGCCGCTCGCGGAAATGCGAAAAGCTGCATTCAACGGGCCCACCCGTATGGCGATGGTTTTGCCCTGGTGCGCGGCCAATTGCTCGCGCGCCAGCGGGTAGTCCGCCAGCACCCGCCGGAAAATCTTCATCAGCACATAGGCCGGGCCAGCGTCGATCATGGCTAGGCTTTAATGCCCTTGTGCAGCGCGACCACACCGGCGGCGAGGTTGAAATACTCAACGCGCGATAGCCCGGCGGTCGTCATCATGTCCTTCAGGGTTTCCTGATCGGGGTGCATGCGTATCGATTCCGCCAAGTAGCGGTAGCTGGCCTCGTCGTCCGCCACCAGCTTGCCCAGCTTGGGCAACACCTGGAAGGAATAAGCGTCGTAGGCTTTTTGCAGGCCGGAATGCACCTTGGAAAACTCCAGCACCAGGAGGCGCCCGCCGGGTTTCAGCACCCGGGTCATTTCCGCCAGCGCCTTGTCCTTGTGGGTCATATTGCGCAAGCCGAAAGCGACGCTGACCAGGTCGAAACTATCGCTGGCAAACGGCAGCGCCTCGGCGTCGCACAGAGCCAGCGGGCAGACCAGGCCGGCGTCCAACAGGCGGTCGCGGCCCACTTTCAGCATGGCTTCGTTGATATCGGTCTGCCAGACCTTGCCAGCGCCGGCCTTGAGAGCGAAAGCGCGCGCCAGATCGCCGGAGCCGGAGGCCACGTCCAGAATCTGCTCACCAGGTTTTACGGCGGCGATATCGACGGTGAATTTTTTCCAGAGCCGGTGCAGGCCCGCCGACATCAAGTCGTTCATCAGGTCGTAGCGTGGGGCCACCGAACGGAACACCTCGCGCACCTTGGCCGATTTGCGGTCTTCGTCTACGCTCTCAAAACCGAAGTGGGTGGTTTTTGTCATTTTTTGGCGGCCGCTTTGGGTGCAGAATCGCGCGAAGCATGCGCCTCCTGCATGCGGGCGAGATAGCGTTTCCAGTATTCGTCGTGATGCAGGCCCAACTCGTAGAAATAGTCCCAGGAATAAAGGCCGGTATCGTGGCCGTCCGAGAATTGCAGTTTGACCGCGTAGCTACCTACCGGTTCAATGGCCGCAATCTCCACCTCGCGCTTGCCAACCTGCAACACCTCCTGGCCCGGCCCGTGGCCGCGCACCTCGGCCGAGGGCGAGTACACACGCAGGAATTCGCAGGAGTAGCGGAACACCATGCCGTCGTCGAAGGTGACTTCCAGCTCCCGCGATTTCTGGTGCAGCTTGATTTCGGTGGGCCGCGGAGTGGTCGCGGTGAGGCCGGTCATGACACTATCCTTGTAAAAAACGCTGCATAAAGTCTTGCTCCATTTTACCTGCTGGCCGACCGGCACGCGGGGCGCCGCTGCTTTGTCTCTGCGCCCGGCGATTCATCCAGAATTGCACCGGCGGACGGTAGAATAGCCTCCGACCTTACCTTTTTTCTTTCCACTAGAGTTTCCATGATCGGCCTGTTGATTGTTGCCCACGGCACCCTGGGCGAGAGCCTGATTCACTGCGCTTCGCACGTGATGGGCAAGCGCCCGCTTTATCTGCGCCAACTGGGCGTGACCATGCACGACGACCCCGACGCCATCCTGCCGCAGGGCCGCGACCTGCTGCGTTCGCTGGACCAGGGCAAGGGCGTGTTGATAATGACCGATATCTACGGCGCGACCCCTTCCAACATCGCCTGCAAGCTGCTGGAACCCGGACGCATCGAGGGTGTTGCCGGTATCAGCCTGCCGATGCTGATCAAGGCGTTGAGCCATCGCGAAACCTCCACGCTGCCGGAACTGGTGGAAAAAACCATGTCGGGCGCGCTAAAGGGCGTCATGCAAATGCCGCACGGGGGGCTTTGCGCATGATTCAAACCGAAACCGAGATAGTCAACAAGCTGGGCCTGCACGCGCGCGCCTCGGCCAAGCTCACGCAATTGGCCGCGCAATATACCTGCCAGGTGTTCGTCGCCAAGGCGGGAAGACGGGTCAACGCCAAATCCATTATGGGCGTGATGATGCTGGCCGCCGGCAAGGGTACCAAGGTCACCCTGGAAACCGATGGCGCCGACGAGGGCGAGGCGATGGAGGCCCTGTTAGCGCTGATCGCGGATAAATTCGGCGAAGGCGAGTAACCATGGCCTTCACCATGCACGGTTTGGGCGTTTCCGGTGGCATCGCCATCGGCCACGCCCATCTCGTCATGTCGGCTTCGCTGGAAGTCGATCACTATTCGATCCCGGCCGAATTCGTGGCGCGCGAAGTGAAGCGCTTCGAAAAAGCGGTGAAGCAGGTGCGCGGCGAACTCGATCGGCTGGAAGAGGAAATCAAGGCCAGCCACAAGGGCGACGCCGGTGGTGACATGGCCGCCTTCCTGACCGTGCACCGCATGATTCTGGACGACGATTCCTTCGCCGTCACGCCCACCGAAATCATCCAGCGCGAAGCCTGCAACGCCGAGTGGGCGCTGAAAAAACAGCTGGACGAATTGCTGGCGCAGTTCGAGGACGTGCAGGACGATTACCTGCGCGAACGCAAAACCGATGTGCGCCAGGTGGCCGAACGCCTGATCGCCGCACTGGCCGGACAGGGCGGCGTGGTCCCGGAGAAACTGCGCGAACGCGCAGAGGACACCATTCTGGTGGCCTACGACCTCTCGCCCGCCGATGTGATCCTGTTCAAGGACCATCAGGTGGCGGCTTTCATCACCGACCTGGGCGGTTCGACTTCGCATACCGCCATCCTGGCGCGCAGCCTCAACATCCCCGCCATCGTCGCCCTGCACACCTCGCGCGAGTTGCTGCGCGAGGACGAACTCATCATCGTCGATGGTACGCAGGGTGTGGTGATCGCCGAGCCCGACGAAACGGTGCTGGCCGAATACCGCCTGAAGCAAAGCCAGTGGAAGCTGGAGAAACAAAAGCTCTCGCGCCTCAACACAGCGGCGGCGGAGACGCTGGACGGCACGCACATAGAGCTGCACGCCAACATCGAAATGCCCAGCGACCTCGATGCCGTCAGGGAATCCGGCGCCACCGGCGTGGGCCTGTACCGCAGCGAGTTCCTGTTCATGAACCGCCGGGACAGCCCCGACGAGGAAGAGCAGTTCGAGGCCTATCGCAAGGTGGCCAAGGGCCTGAACGGGCTGCCGGTGGTGATCCGCACGCTCGACATCGGCGCCGATAAAACGCTGGAGGGCAGCACCACCATGCACTCCGCCCTGGGGCTGCGCGCCATCCGCTACTGCCTGGCCGAGCCGCAGCTATTCAATACGCAATTGCGCGCGATATTGCGCGCTTCGCACTACGGCAATGTGCGCATCCTGATCCCGATGCTGGTATCGGTCAACGAATTGCGGCAGACCTTCTCGGCGCTGGAACTAGCCAAGGACCAGCTACGCGCCGAGGGCAAGAAATTCAACGAAGACATTCTGGTCGGCGGCATGATCGAGATCCCGGCGGCCGCCATTGCGCTGCCGATTTTCCTGAAAAAACTCGATTTTCTGTCCATCGGCACCAACGACCTCATTCAGTACACACTGGCCATAGACCGCACCGACGATAGCGTTGCCCATTTATACGACCCCCTGCACCCGGCCGTGCTGCACCTCATTGCCAGCGTGATTCAGCAGGCCAACGCCGCCAAGGTGCCGGTGGCGGTGTGCGGCGAAATGGCCGGCGATGTGGCGCTGACGCGCTTGCTGCTGGGCTTCGGCCTGCGCGATTTCTCCATGCACCCGGCCAATCTCCTCACCGTGAAGCAGCGCGTGCTGATGACCAACCTGCCCGACAACGAGGCCATGGTGCAAAAAATCATGCAGGCCGACGACCCGGACAAGCTGCGCAGCCTGCTCGCCAAGTTGAACGAGTAGTCTGTACTGAAAGAAATCACCCATACCGTGCAATACGATGCCGGTAGCCGCAGGCGCTGGTTCCAGGACGAGTTTTTTGATCTCTACACCTGGCAAAACGCGGACGGCGAATGGCAGGCGTTTCAGCTTTGTTACGACAAGACCGACCAGGAACGGGCGCTGCGCTGGACCCGCGATAGGGGCTACCGGCACGATGGCGTGGACGCTCCGGAAGACAAGCCCGGCCGAGCAGCCAGCGCCATTTTTGTGGCCGACAGACAGTTTGACCCCACGGGCATAGCCGCCCGCTTTGAATCCGCCGCCATCGACCTGCCGGCCGAGGTGCGCGAGTTCGTGCTCGCGCATATCCAAGGTTACCGCCTGGCCGTCTGACCCACCCGCCCGGAAGTGGGGGCTTACCGCGTATTTACGAACTTTTACGAACCCGGCGGCCGTTCTCGGGTCATAAAAAGCACCCCTCTGATAGAATAACTGCCTGTTTTTTAAACAAGCTCGCTCCCATCATGGCACGCACTCACCTTATCTCGACCTCCCTCGCCTCGTTGTTGCTGGCCGGCAGCGCCTTTGCCCTGCCACCCAGTGAGTCCATCTCCGTCAAGGCCGACGGCCTGGCCACGGGTGAAAAGCCGGACTTTGGGCGCGTCTCGCTGATGGCCAATGAGTTGGCCCACGCCTGGAAGGAAGCCTGCCCCTTCGCCGACCCCGCCGACGAAAGAGCATTGAAGCGCTGCGAGGAAGCCATCTACCGCGACAACTCAGCGCTACGCAAATATCTTTCGCAAATCACCCTGTGGGGCCGCCTGCTGGACGAAAAGCTGCCGCTCAAGGACACCTATCTCACCCAGTTCGCCCCGGACATGCTGACCGCCGGCTACCTGCCACTGTTCATGTTCAACGGCGAATACGAAATCAAATTCGACGAACGCGAAAAGCTTTACAAGATCGAGTTCGCCACCGCCTTCCGCAATCGCCTTTCCCCCGGCATGTTCCCCTACCCGTTCTGGCACAACGACAATAAATGGAACACCTATCAGGGCGCCAACCGCCTGACGGTGTGGGTGGGCATCGACCGCCGCCTGCAAACCGAGCGCATCAAGGTGATGCAGTTCTCGACCACGGGCAAGAACCACGCCGGCACGCCGACGCCGGTTGCGTTGCCGGTCTTCGATAAGGAAACCCACGCCAAGTGGCTGTGGACCGACGCCGACGGCAAGACCCAGCCGCGCGTAACCCTGTTCGATAACCAATACAGCGCCGCCAATCCCAACCTGAAGCGCCTGGACGAAACCTACCGCGCCATGGCCATCGAATTGCGCAACGGCGAATGCATGGACTGCCACGTGCCCACCAACCCGGACAAGATGAAGCGCCTGGTGCTGCTGCAGACGCCCGCGCACGCCGCCTCTGAAATCGGCCGTCTCATCCAGGACGTGCGCGAAGACCGCATGCCGCGCGACGACGCCGGCATCGAGAAGCCGATGCCCACCGCCGCCAAACAATTGCTGCTGGCCAAGGCCGAGGCCTTCCAGGCAGCCATCCTGGACGCCAAGTCTTGGGAAGCCGAGCACCCGAAGAAATGAACTCGCTGCGACGGTGGGCCCGGCTTGCCGCCGTCGCGTTCCTGCTGCTTGGGGCAGCGGCCTGCTCGACGCTGCCGTTCGGCGTCGGTGAAATCCGCTTTTCCTACGCCGAACTCAGCGCCCGCCTCGCCAAACGTTTCCCGCTGGAAAAAAGTGTGGCGGGCCTGCTGGACGTAAGCCTCAGCAATCCCTACCTTTCCTCGCGCGACCCCGGATCGGGCGCGCGCCTGACGGCCTCTTTCGATTTGCAGGTAAAGCCCCTCACCGGCAAGGCCATCGCCGGCAATATGGTGCTGTCCGGCCGTCCGCGCTACGACGCCAAGCTGCGCGCCATCTTCCTCGACGACGCGCGACTCGACACCATCCACACCGACAATATGTCCGACGCACTGGCCGGCGCACTCGCCAAAGCCGCCTCCGCCGTGGCGCGCGATGTGCTGGAAGAAAAGGCGCTGTACTCGTTCTCGCCGGAAGAGCTGCAAAAGTACGGCATGTCGTTTTCGCCCAAGCGCATCGAGGTTCGGGCGGATGGGATTGCGCTGGTTTTGTAGTCCGCGCCGAATCGGCAAACCTGCCCTCGCAACAAGGCTTCCACGAAACACCTTTTCTGACGAGAAAAGACGTGTGGAAAAGCATCGTTCGGGGCCATTTTATCCACAACCCTAAATCTCTGATTCTTCGGCAAAATCCGAATAAACAATTGCAATCTAGAAATTTTTTCTTGGCATCGCGCTTGAGTTTGTCGGACGGACTACCCCAGCGGAATTAACGCAGATTTGCGTTGAGGGTTCCACAATGAGATGTGGACGAGTTTGCTTGACGGAAGCGTGGCCGGCAAAGGCCTGAGCGTCAGCCTTTTGACAGAATCACCAACGTATAATGCCGCGTCAATCAGCGACCCGGAGTCGGCGTGGATATTCTTTTGTTGTGCAAGGCCTTTTTTCTCGGCATCGTCGAGGGGCTTACGGAATTTTTGCCGGTTTCTTCTACCGGGCATTTAATCGTTGCCGGCAGCCTCGTGCAATTCAACGACGAGAAGGGCAAGGTCTTCGAGATCGTCATTCAGGCCGGGGCCATTCTGGCGATTTGCTGGGAGTACCGGCAAAAGCTGTTTGAGACTTTTCGCGGCATAGGCAGCGACGCCAAGGCGCAGCGCTTTACGCTGAACCTGTTCGTGGCCTTTCTACCTGCGGCGGTGATGGGTGTTGCCTTTAACCGTCTGATCAAGTCGGTACTGTTCAAGCCCGTGCCAGTGGCGATGGCCTTCATCATCGGCGGCCTGATTATCTTTTTTGCCGAGCGCTGGTATCGCGGGCGGGTTGCCGCAAATGTCCGCATGATCGAATCGGTGGACGATCTCACCTGGAAAGACGCGCTCAAGATCGGCCTGGCGCAGTGTCTGGCGCTAATCCCCGGCACCTCGCGCTCGGGATCGACCATTATCGGCGGCCTGTTTTTCGGCCTCTCGCGCAAATGCGCCACCGAGTTTTCGTTCTTCCTCGCCATCCCGATTATTTTCGGCGCGACGGTGTACTCGCTGTACAAGGAACGCGCCTCGCTGTCCGCCGCCGATTGGCCCATGTTCACGGTCGGCTCACTGGCGGCCATGGTATCGGCCTTCGTGGTGGTGCGCTGGCTGATTCGTTACGTGTCCTCGCACGATTTCACGCCGTTTGCGTGGTATCGCATTGCTTTCGGCATTGTGATTCTGGGGACGGCTTACGGCGGGATGGTGAACTGGGCTTGATCTAGGTTGTCATTCCGGCGTAGGCCGGAATCCAGTGTCGTCTAGGGTTAGCGGTGCGAAAGCCGCTGGATTCCGGCTTTCGCCGGAATGACAGTCTATTTAGACCTTCTTCCCTCGTGCTGCGGTAACTACTGGGCAATGGCCTTGGCCGTGTACTGCCGGATCAGCGTCAGCAGCTGATCTTCCTGATAGGGCTTGCCCATGTACTCGTTCACGCCGATTTCGATCGCGTGGTTGCGATGCTTGTCTGCCGTGCGCGAGGTGATCATGATGATGGGGATGCCCTTGGTCTTGGCGTCGGCGCGCACATTGCGGGCGAATTCGAAACCGTCCATGCGCGGCATTTCGATGTCAAGCAGGATCAGGTCCGGCTCGATGTCCTGCAATTGCTGCAAGCCGTCCACGCCGTCCTTGGCGGTGGCAACTTCAAAGCCTTCACGCGTGAGCATGCGGCTGGTGATTTTGCGCACCGTGAGCGAATCGTCCACCACCATCACCAAGCGCGTGGTGCGGGTGACCGCCAGGGCGGCCGCGGTGGCGCGCTCGGTTTCGGCGGCGAAGGCTTCGGCCAACGAGGGTCCGGCCGGCGCTTCGATGACGGGGGCGCTTTCCTCGGTCTGGCTGGACGCCTCCGACGAGACGTGCGCGCTCACGCTGATGCCGCTGCTCGCACCGGAATCGGCGACGCCGGGCTCCACGCTCACCGTGGCGGTTTCGCGGAACACCAGTTGCACCGGGTTCATGATCAGGATCACCTGGCCGTTACCCATTACGGTCGCGCCGGCCACACCCACCAGGCGGGCCATTTGCGGGCCTATGGGTTTCACCACGATTTCGCGGTTGCCGATGATTTCATCGACTTGCACCGCAGCGCGTTGCTGGCCGCTCTTGGCCAGGATCACATAAGCCTTGCGCACGGCGGAAACCTTGGGCTGTCCGCCCAACAAGCCTTCCATGGAGCGCAGCGGATAGCGGTTGCCCTTCCACTCGATTTCTTTCATGTCGAGTAGCGGCTCGTAGCGCTTGCCCTTGTATTCCTGCACCTGCTCGATCATCACCGAGGGGATGGCGTAGCGGGTTTCACCCACGGTCACCATCACTGCTTGCGTCACCGCCAGCGTTAACGGCAGGACGATGGTGAAGGTAGTGCCGCGCCCGGTGGCGGAGGCGATATCGATACGGCCGCCCAGAGAAATGATTTCGTTACGCACCACGTCCATGCCCACGCCACGGCCGGCCAGCTGCGTGACCGCTTCTGCCGTGGAGAACCCGGCCATGAAAATGAACTGGGTGAGCTGCGCCTCATTGACCTCGTCGTTGGCGTTCATCAGGCCCTTGGCGATGGCCTTTTCACGAATGCGCGGGAAATTGAGGCCGGCGCCGTTGTCGGACAGCGTCAGCACGACTTCATTGCCGACCTGTTGGGCGTCGATGGAGATTTCACCGATTTCCGGCTTGCCGGCAGCGATGCGCTCAGCCGGGGTTTCCAGGCCGTGCGCCACGGCGTTGCGCAGCAAATGTTCGAACGGCGCGGTGATTTTTTCCAGCACCGAGCGGTCCATTTCCACACGCGCGCCACGGAATTCCAGGTTGACCTTTTTATCCAGTTCCTTGGCGGTCTGGCGCACCAGGCGATAAAAACGATCCTGCAAATTGCCCAGGGGCACCAGGCGCACGCCCATCAGGCCCTGCTGCAGGTCGCGGTTAAGGCGGCCTTGCTGTAGGAGCGCGGCTTCGGCTTCGTCGATATTCTTTTGCAGGGAAACCTGCAGGGTCACCACGTCGTTCAGGCTCTCGGCCATGAACCGCGTCAATTCCTGGGTGCGCGAGAAGCGGTCGAACTCCAGCGGGTCGAACTGCGCGCCCTGTTCCTGCGTTTCCTTGATGCGCGATTGAATCTGCGATTCGGCCTGGATTTCAATTTCGCGCAACTGCTGCTTCATGCGGTTGGCGTTTTCGGAAAGTTCCAGCAGCGACTGTTTGAAGGTGATGAGTTCCAGGTCGATACGTGAACGGGCGATAGCCAACTCGCCGGCCTCGTTCACGAAGCGGTCGATCAGGTCGGCGTTGACGCGCAGCAGCGCCTGGCGTTCGCGGCCTTCCAGCTTTTCGCCCTCGGCCACGATCTCGGCGCGCGCAGCGGCGAGTTTGGCCATGGGGGCCGGCAGGTCCTCGGGTTGATCGAGGATGATAGGAATTTCCACCGGTGGCGCCAGATCGCCGGCGGCCAGTTTGTCGATAGTGCTGTTAAAGCGGTCGAGGTAGTTGTCGACGTCGTCAAATTTTCTGACAGCCGGCGCCGTTTCGCCATCCATGGCAATAACGCGCGCTTCCAGCACGTGGGCCAGCTCGCCCAGGCGCATGAGGCCGGCCATACGCGCCGAACCCTTCAGGGTATGCAGATGGCGGGCGAGTTCGGTGACCGGCTCGTGATTTTCGGGTGTGCCACGCCAGCGGCGCATGGCGTCGCCCACCTGCGGGATGATTTCGCGCGCTTCTTCCAGGAAGATGGGCAGCAGGTCGGCGTCGATATCATCGACCACCGCGCGACGGTCCTTGCCGGATTCAAAGGGCTTGTTGGCTTCGCCACCGGCCGGCGGCGCATCGGCAGGTGCGGTATCGGTGGCGGCGGGAGCAACGGCGGCAGCCACGGCAGCGGCGGCGACAACCGGAGCCGCGACGGCAGCCGCTTCGGTGAATGCGCCGAAATCGATAGGTGCTGCAGATGTATCGGCAACGGGTTCGGCAGGCGCGGGCGTCTCTTCTGCACGGGCAGCGGCGGGCAGGAGCTGTGTTGCGGCATAGAACGGATCGATGGCCGCGGGTTCCGGTGCGGCGGGCACCGGTTCTTCGGCGGGCGTTTCCATATCGGCAAACACGGCCGAGGGATCGAAAGGCGCCGCATCGGCGGCGGGCGCACCCTCTTCGCCGGGCACGGCTTCCAGCGCGGGAATCTTGAGGTGCGTACCTTCGCCGGCGCGCTGGTCGCTCTTCAGTTTTTCGCGTAGCTGCTGCAAGGCCAGCACCAGGTCGGGACGCTCGATAGGCAAGTCGTGCGAATGCAGCGAAAGCACCATATTGCTCAGCGCATCGACTGCCTGGCGGGTGGTGGAGAGGCGATGCTCGTTCCATTCCGGCGGTACTTCGATCGTGTCCTGCAGCCACTTCTCCAGACCGTAGGCGACGTCGGCGATCATTTCAAAGCCGGTGGTGCGCGAGGAACTGGTCAGCGTGTGCGCGGCGCGCATGAATTCGTGCGAAACCGGCGACAGGGGATTGGATTCTATTCTCGCCATCTCGTTATCGAGCGTGACGATATGCGCATCGGCTTCGCCACGGTAGATGGCGAACAACTGCTCGGGCACGGCGATGCCGCCGACCATGACGTTCTGCTCGCCGCTTTCGGCAGCGGCGGCGAATTCCGCAGGGGCCTGCACCGGTGCGGCGCTGATGGCGGGCAGTTCCTGGAAAAAGTCTTCTTCGGAAATTTCGGCGGATGCAGGCGCTGCTGCAGCGGCTTCTGCCGGGGTTTCAACCGCAGGCTCCAGCGCCGGCAGCTCCAGTGTTTGGTCCGGCGCTGCGGCAATGGTTTCCGCGACCTCGGTAACTTCCGCAATCTCCAAGGGCGCTTCCACCGGAAGGTCCAGCGAAATATCCGGCATGGCGATGGCGGGAGCATCCACCGGTGCGTCCGCAGGTGCCTCTTCGGATTCGGCGAAGAATTCTTCTTCGGCTGCGGCTTCGGTGCTCGCCTGTGGCTCTGCCGTCGCGGGTGCTTCAGGCGCTGCGGCCTCGCCAATATCGAAGCTGAGCGCTTCGGGTTCGGGCGCCGCCTTCGGTTCGGGTGCAGGTTCGGGCGCAGACTCTGCGCCGGTCTCGGCACTTGCGGCCGCAGGCTGCACCGCGAAAATATCCGTTGTCGACGCGACGTCTGCAACCGCCGGCGCTTCTGCAACGGGCGCTGCCGCCGAGGCGGGCAGTTCCGGCTCCTTGTCGTTTTTCAGGAGCTCGGCCATGCGTGCCACTTCGCCGCCGTCGATTTGCACGGAGCCGTGGGCTTGCAGGGCACGCACCCAGCCGTCGAAGGATTGCGCGGCGGTGTCGATGAAATGCAAGAGACCGGGCGAGGCGGGCTTGTCGTCCTTCAGCCACTTGTTCATCACCTGCTCGCAGTTCCACGCCACTTCGCCCAGGTCGTTCAAGCCGACCATGCGGCCCGAACCCTTCAGCGTGTGGAAACCGCGACGGATGGTGGTGCTGGATTCCTTGTCGCTGGGTGCACCGCGCACCACGGCCAGGGATTCGCGGATGGTGGCCACGACCTCGGTCGCTTCCTCCAGGAAAATCTCCAGCAACTCCTGATCGACTTCCGCTTCGGGCGCGTCGATCAGATGCATGACTTGTGTAGTGGGCGCCTCGGTCGGCTTGGCGGGGGCGATCTCGTTCAGGGCCTCGGTGATGCCGGTCTTCATGGGATCGAAGGTGGCATCGATGGCCTTCAGCGCATCGTCGCTTTGCTTGGCCGAATCGGTGTCGGCGATCAGCTCGGCTTCCTGCTTCAGTTCCTTGACCGCATCGCGCAACTGGTCGCGCGTGGTGGTCTCTTCCGGTTTTTGCCGCCAGTCTTCGTACAGCGCCTGCACCTTTTGCTTGGCGACATCGACGTCACCCGCGCTGACCGGCGCGTTGATGACGCTCGCTTCCGGTTCCACCGGTTTGGCGGCGAGACCGAAACGGATCAGGGCCGGCAGCAGAACCTCGCGCGGCTGCGCGGTGCCCTGCTGCAGGGCGTTGACGTACAGGCCCAGGCCGGACACACCTTCGGCGACGGCTTCCGCTTCCTCGCCGGAACCCTTCACGGCGCCTGAGGCGAATTGCGCCACGCGCTCGCGCAGCATCTGGTTCAGTGCAGCGGCTTCATCGAGTTCAAGAATGGCCAGCGCACCCTGCACCTGGATAAAGAGCGAGGGCAGCGTGGAGAGTTCAGCCGTCTTCTGGTTATCGCGGAAGAAGGTGTCCAGCACGCTTTCGATGGTGGACAGGTTGACCTGCACCTCCTGGCCCACCTGGAACATGAGCATGCGTTCCTGTGCGCGCTTGGCGATATCGTCCATGGCGGCGTTGGCAGCCGGGTCGATGGCGGCAAGTTTTGTTCCGCTCATCGCGCCTTTGACGCGATCGATGGTAGCGGTGGCCTGCGCCTTGAATTCGGCCGGCAGGCGGAAATAATTTTCCAGCGAGGACTCGGCGAACAGGAAAGCCGAGGCCACTTCCAGGCCCTGCGATTCCGAGGGCGGCACGCCCGTCTTGCGCAAATGCGCACCCACCGCGCCCAGCATTTGCAGGAGCTGGGCGAGATCCTTATTGGGTTGCTGCTGGGCCAGCTTACTCATGGCGTCGCCCTGGGCCACGAACGGCTCCAGCGCGGCGCGGTTGCCGCTGGTGAATTTCAACCAGTTGTCTTTTTGCGCCTGCAATTGCTCGCGCAGATTGCGCAATAGCGTCGTCAGTTGTTCGTCGGCGCCGGCTTCACCGGCCGAATCGGGCACCGCCAGCAGCTGGTCGAGGCGATAGAGTTCGCGGATGCGGCGGATGCGCTCGGTTTGCGCGCTGGAACGGCCGATCACCAGCAGGAGATCGCGGAACTGGCGCTCGGGAACCTTTTGTACGCCTTCGATCAGGAGCTTGATCTGCTGGTCGATCTTGCCGAAGAGCTGCACGGCCAATGCGCCGGCCTCGGTGGGATTGGCGGCGACGGCGTCGAAAAAGCCGCTGGCCACGTACCAGAAGGAGCGAGTGGGCGAGGTGACTTGCAGGGCCTCGATGGCAAGCGTTGCGTTGCGCATATCGCGCGCGCCCGAGACCATGTCCTTTTCGCGCAGGAGTTTCAAGAGGCCGCCTTGATACATGCCGCGGCGCTGCTTGATGGCCTCGATCATCATCTCGGCCTTGGGCAGGGCCACGGTGTCTTCCGGCATGGGCACGGTGACGCCGAGATCGGGCGAGAACAAATCGCTTTCGGAAGCGTCCTTGGCCCCGCGCGCGGCGTTGACCAATAGATAGCTCTTGGCCAGCATCATCGGCCGGTCGGCCTCGCCCGCCATGAGGCTGTCGAGATAGGTGGAGAGCGTGGCCATGGCCTTGCGGGCGGCGCCCACGCGGTGCGGCGCCTCGGCGCGCGCGGCCGGGTCGGACTCGAAGGCCGCGACCAGTTTTTCGATTTCCTCGTTGAATCGGGTGGCTGCTCCCAGGCCGACCATCGACAAGGCGCCGGTCACCTGGTGCAAATGCGTGGCGACGAATTTGACGGCCTTGGTGTCGGCGGGATTTTCTTCCAGCTCGGCCAGATGAGTGCGCGCCTCGCCCAGCGAGTGCTCGATCTCGGTCTTGACCCAGGAGAGCGGGCCAATATCAAACGCGGCGGCGGGACGGGAAGCCATCTGGTTTCGGATAAAAGTTCGTGTCTGGGTACGTCAGATGATTACAGCTTGAAGCCCGATACCGAGGCCTTCAAATCGCTGGCCACTTCGGCCAGTTCTTTAATGGAGCTCGCCGTTTGCTGCGTACCCGCCGTGGTTTGCCGGTTGATCTCCAGGATGTCCTGCATGTTTCGCGCGGCCTTGTTGGCCGAGGCCGCTTGCTGCGTCGCATCCGAAGAAATCTTTTGAATCAGCGATGCGAGGTTCTTGGTCACCGAGTCAATCTCGCTCAGCGCCTGGCCGGCAGCGTCGGACAGCTTGGCTCCTTCCACCACACCGGTGGTGGACTTTTCCATAGCGGCCACGGCGTCTTGTGTATCCGCCTGAATGGTCTTCACGATGGCGCCGATCTGTTTCGTTGCTTCACCGGAACGTTCGGCCAATCGTTGAACTTCTTCCGCAACCACCGAGAAGCCGCGGCCCGCTTCACCGGCCGACGCCGCCTGGATGGCGGCGTTCAATGCCAGCACGTTCGTTTGTTCGGTAATGTCGGAAATCAGTTCCACGATTTCACCGATTTCCTGTGAGCTTTCGCCCAGGCGCTTAATCCGCTTTGAGGTTTCCTGGATCTGATCGCGGATGTCGTTCATGCCGGTGATGGAGTTCTGCACCGCGAGACGCCCCTTGTCGGCAGCGGCCAGGGAGCGCATAGCCACCTGGGAAGACTCTTCGGCGCTGCTGGACACTTGCGTCAGCGTCTCGGCCACTTTCAGCACGTCCTGCGTGGTTTCCTGAATTTCCTTGGATTGCTTTTCGGCAGCGTCGATCAGCTGCACCGACACCGCCTGGGCTTGCTGGGACTTGACCGACACCTGGTTGGACGCGTTGTTCACCCCCGTTACCAGGGTACGCAATTCGTCAATCGTGTAGTTCATGGAGTCTGCGATAGCGCCGGTGATGTCTTCGGTCACCTTGGCGCGTATGGTCAAGTCACCGTCGGCCAAGTCGCCCATTTCGTTCAGCAGCCGCAAAATGGCTTCCTGGTTACGCTTGTTTTCCGTTTCCGATTCGGCGGCGCGGCGGCGGGCGTCGGACAGGAACACCAGGGCGATCAGGCCCAGGAACCCCAGCGCGATCACGCCGAACACGATGGCGAGGATCAGCGAGGTATTGTTGGTCTCGACCGAGAAAGCGTTTTGCAGCTGTTCCACGTTCGACAGCAGCGCTTCCGAGCCCTGTTGCAGGGCACGGCCGGACTGGCGGGCCGACACCAGCTTTTGCACATTGCGCAGAATCGGGCTGACGTTGGTTTCGAACTGGGTGAACTGCTCGCGCACCTTGGCAAGCTTGGCCTTGCTATCGGTTTCGCGCACGGCGGCAATGCCCAGCGCGTCCGAGCCGGATTCCAAGGCCTTGATCAGTTCGCGGAAGTCGGTGGTGTCCTTGCTCATCAGGAAGGGAACTTCCTGGTCGATGATTTCCGCGCCCAGAATTTCCACCGAGCCCCGCACCAGACGTTCGGCCAGGAAGGTGAGGCGGTTGACTTTCAGCACCTGCGCCGGCGGCGCGCCCGATTGCTGCATCAAACCGGTCAAATCCTGCGAGAGGGCGGCCAGGTCGTCGGCGCTGGCGCGCACCTGCGCCACGTTACGGGTCAAGTCGGTCAAGTCGTTCTTGGCCGCCAGAATAGCGGTGGCCGACTTGGAGGCGTCGGCGAAGCGCTTGGTCAGCTCTTCGATGCGCGAGGTGATTTCCTCGGAAATCTTGGCCGGCGGCACCTTGGTGTTGAAGGCGAAGCCGCCCACGTTCAATACGTCCAGATAACGCTGGAATTCATCGCGGCTATCCTGCAGCTGCGGGAAGGCGTTGACATCACCACGTGCCGCCAAGCCGGCCGACTTGGCCAGACGCTGCGTATGGAACTGCAGCTGCGACGTTACGTTGGTGTAGGTGGACAGGTAGCTGGACGATTGGCGGTCCAGGAACACGGCGACGATACTGCCGATCAGGAAGGCGCCGGCGATGGCGGCCAGAATCTGCAACTGCTGCACGATGGTCTTGTCGCCGATCAGCGGGATGCGGAAGGCGCCGGGAGCGGCGGCCGGCTTGGCGACCTTGGCGGCGGCTACGTCGGCGCGAATCTTACGGGTATGTTCGCCGGTGGCGCCGAAGCCCGAGGTAGCGGCCGGTTTGCTCACTTCACCCGAGGCGACGGCGGCAGCGGCCCCGGCGGCGCGGATATTGGTGGTTCCACCGCCGGTGGCGGCCGGTTTTTTGCCGAACAGCTTGGACAGAAAAGACCCTCCGGGTTTTGCCGGTGTCGGCTTTGCCGGGGAAGCGGGATTCTTGAGCGCCATATATTTCTCCAGTCCGTTTAGCCGCGGTGTGTTTTCAGCGGCCCGGTGTTTCCACTACATCCAACTGTGCTGTTGATAAAAGCTGCTATTTGTTTTTTGTTTAGTGCGTTTGTCTAATACGTTGTTAGTGCGCCATCGCCGTCAGCGAATCGCTGCCGACCTCCAGAAAACGGGGTTCCACCGCCAACTTGGCGATGTCCAGCTCGCGCCACAGCGTCCCGGCGGCGTCGCGAAAACGGCCGCCCTCCCAGGGACGGCTGGCATCGGTGCCGGCCTCGGCCGTGAGATTCTCGGGGTTGCGCAAACCCAGCATGCGCGTCACCAGCAGGGCCGAGCCCTCGAGCAGGCGTTCGTTGATCAGAATCACGCGCCGCTCCATGCCGGGGCCGATGGCCTCGTCGCCCTGGAAGGCCGAGAAATCGACCACCGAATACAATTTGCCGCGGATATTCGATACGCCGCGAAACCAGCTCAGCGTGCGCGGCACCGGCACGAAGTTGGGCACCGGGATCACTTCCGATACGTCGGCCAGGGTCACCAGCCAGTAGTCCGAACCCACCTGGAAACCCAGCTTCGAGGCGACGGTTTTGCGCGACGAAAGGTCGCGCAAACGTTGCGCAACGTTTTGCTGGAATTCGCGGAGACTGGTCTTGCGGGCCATGGCGGTGTGCGGGTTAACCCAGCGCCTTGATCTTGGCCAGCAGCTCGGCGGCGTTGACGGGCTTGACGATGTAGTCCTTGGCCCCCTGGCGCATGCCCCAGATCTTGTCGGTTTCCTGGTCCTTGGTGGTGCAGATGAAGACCGGGATGTGCTTGGTGGTCTCCTCGCGGGTGATGGCGCGGGTGGCCTGGAAGCCGTTGAGCCCCGGCATCACCACGTCCATCAGGATCAGGTCGGGTACGACCGCCTTGGCGCGTTCCACGCCCTCTTCGCCGCTGGACGCGGTGAAGAGCTGGTAGCCCGCCTTGGAAAGTACGCCTTCAAGGAAGGCGCGTTCGGTCGGTGAATCGTCGACGATGAGAATTTTTTTGACTGCCATGGGTCGCTCCAAAAATGCCGATTAGCGAAGTGCGTGAATCGAAAATGCGTTAAAAAAGTGTAGCGCCGGGATTATGTCTGCGGCTCGCGCGGGGTGAGATGGGTCATGACGGCTTTCAGCAGGCTGTCCTTGGAGAACGGCTTGGTCAGATACTCGTCGGAACCCACCATACGACCGCGCGCGCGATCGAACAAACTGTCTTTTGACGACAACATGATCACCGGTGTTGCGCGGTGCCTGCCGTTTTTCTTGATCAGGGAGCAGGTCTGGTAACCATCGAGGCGCGGCATCATGATATCAACGAATATCAGGTCCGGCTGATGGTCGGCGATCTTGGCGAGCGCGTCGAAGCCATTCTCGGCGAGAATGACCTGACAGCCGGCCTGCATCAGAAAAATCTCCGCGCTGCGGCGTATGGTGTTCGAATCGTCGATCACCATTACCCGGGCACCGGAAACGCTTTTGGGTTCGGTCACAGACCACTCCCTTTGCTCAAGAGTGCCATCCTACTGCGAATTGAATTTGCCGTCAGCATAACCAGAAGGCCTTTTGCCCGTCGCCAATCGTTAAAAATCGTTAACTGGCTTCGTTGGCTAGTTTATATCTCGACCATTTCGAAATCTTCTTTACGGGCGCCGCACTCGGGGCAGCACCAGCCGATGGGTACGTCTTCCCAGCGCGTGCCGGGTGGAATATTGTCGTCGGGCCAGCCGGCGGCCTCGTCGTACACCAGGCCACATACCAGGCACATCCACGTCTTAAAGTCGGCGGTATCGGTCGTCATATTGATTATGCGGTGCTTGAACGCTACCGTTACGGGCTACAATTAATGGCGTTGCAAAACAATTGGCCCGAGCCGCCGACTGCGCAATCGGTACGGTCCCGCACCTCCCCTGTACGAATTCTACCCGCCAATCATTACACGGACTTCTCTCAGGCAAAATTTAGTGGTTTCCCCCACGCCGCCAGCCCTGGTTAGTCCGCCCACCCCTCTTTTTCGCAAGCCCAACCGTTCATGCCCGATTCCCACCGTCCGCCGCCCGCCGTCCTGACCTTTGCCGCGCTGGACCCCTCCGGCGGTGCCGGCCTGCACGCCGATATTCTGACGCTGGCCAGCATGGGCTGCCATCCGCTGTCGGTGATTACCGCGATTACCGTGCAGGATACGGTGGGCGTGGAAGGGGTGTCGCCGGTGGATGCCGACTGGGTGGCCGACCAGGCGCGCGCCATTCTGGAAGATATCCCGGTGGCCGCCTTCAAGATCGGTGTGCTGGGCAGCATAGAAAACATTTCCGCCATTGCCGAAGTCGTCTCCGATTACCCGGAAATTCCGCTGATCCTGGACCCGGTGCTGGCTTCAGCCCGTGGCGACGAGTTCGCCGGTGAAGAGGAAATTGAGGCCATCAAGGAATTGCTGATCCCGCAGTGCACCGTGATCACCCCCAATACCCCGGAGTTGCGCCGCCTGGCCCTGCTGGACGATGAAGAGGGCGCGGGTATCGAGACGCTGGCCTTGCGCCTCGTCGGCCTGGGCGCAGAGTACGTGCTGGTGACCGGCACCCACGAATCCACGGCCGACGTCATCAACACCCTGTTTCACGACAAAGGCGCGATCCGCAGCGATACCTGGCCGCGCCTGCCGGGCAGTTTTCACGGCTCCGGCTGCACCCTGGCCTCGGCCGTGGCGGCCACCATGGCGCGCGGGCTGGACATCGCCGAGGCGGTGCGCGAGGCCCAGGACTACACCTGGCAATCGCTTAAATTCGGCTTCCGGCCGGGCATGGGGCAGTTCATCCCCGACCGCCTGTTCTGGGCGCGCGACGAAGATGAAGGTGACGAGGCCGAAGCTGCCGCCGAGGACGCCACGCGCGAAGTGGCCCAGGAAAGCGCGCCCGGCAATACTCGTCACTGAACCTGCCGCCAAACCAGGAATGAGCGCCCGAATCCCCGGCCTGCCTTTGCGTGGCCCCTACGCGATCACCCCGGATACTTACGATAGCGACCACTTGCTAGCGCTAACCGGCTCTGCCATGGCGGGGGGCGTGCGCTGGCTGCAATACCGCAACAAGACGGCGGATGCGGCCCTGGCGCGCCGGCAGGCGGCCCTCTTGCGCACGCTTACCGAGAATTTCGGCGCCAAACTCATCATCAACGACGATATCGAGCTGGCCTTGGCGGTGGGCGCCGACGGCGTCCATCTGGGCCGCACGGACGGCGATTTGGCTTCGATTTCCGGCTTGCGCCACCGCACATCTGAGTTATTTATTATCGGCATTTCCTGCTACAACGACCTTGCCCGTGCTAAAGCCGCCGCCGCAGCCGGGGCCGATTACGTGGCCTTCGGCAGCGTGTTCGCCTCCAGCGTCAAACCCGATGCGGTGCGCGCCGATGCGGCGCTGCTCAGGGCCGCGCGGGCCTCGCTCACCCTGCCGATCATCGCCATCGGCGGCATAACCCTGCAAAATGCGCCACAATTGATCGCCTTGGGGGTCGACGCCGTCGCCGTAATCTCCGCTTTGTTCGGTGCGGCCGACGTCGAAGCCGAGGCCCGTTCCTTTTGCCAATTGTTCGTTCACGATGACCACTCGCAGCCAGCAGCTTTTCGATAAATCCCAGCGCGTCATGCCCGGAGGGGTGAATTCCCCGGTGCGCGCATTCCGCGCCGTCGGCGGCACGCCGATATTTTTTCGGGAGGGCCGCGGCGCCTATTTATGGGACGTGGACGATAAACGTTATATCGATTACGTAGGCTCCTGGGGTCCGGCGATTCTGGGCCACGCGCATCCGGAGGTGGTGGCCGCCGTGCAGCAACAAGCCGCCAAGGGCCTCTCTTTCGGCGCGCCGACCGAGCTGGAATGCGAACTGGCCGAACGCATCATTGCGTTGATGCCTTCCATCGAGCAGGTGCGGCTGGTGAGTTCGGGCACCGAATCGACCATGAGCGCCATTCGCCTGGCGCGCGGCTTTACCCAGCGCAGCAAGATCATCAAGTTCGAGGGCTGTTACCACGGCCACGCCGACGCCCTGCTGGTGAAAGCCGGATCGGGCGCGCTGACCTTCGGCCACCCGAGTTCTGCCGGCGTGCCGGCGGAAGTGGCGGCGCATACGGTGGTGCTGCCCTTCAATGACCTGGCTGCGCTGGAAAAAACCTTCACCGAAATCGGCAGTGAACTGGCCTGCGTGATCATCGAACCGATCGCCGGCAATATGAATTTTGTCGCCCCATCTGCGCGCTATATGCAGGCCCTGCGCAAGCTCTGCACCGATCACGGCACTGTACTGATTTTCGACGAGGTGATGACCGGTTTTCGCGTTGGCCTGGGCGGCGCCCAGGCCCATTTCGGCATCGTTCCCGACCTCACCACGCTGGGCAAGGTGATCGGCGGCGGCATGCCGCTGGGGGCCTTTGGCGGACGCCGCGACATCATGGCGCACCTGGCCCCGCTGGGCCCGGTGTACCAGGCCGGTACGCTGTCGGGTAACCCGGTGGCGGTGGCGGCCGGACTGAAAACACTTGAGCTCATTTCCAAGCCGGGCTTTTACGCGTCGCTGGAAGAAATGACGGCCAATCTGGTCTCGGGCCTGGTCAAAGCCGGGCACGATGCGGGGGTTGCCTTTTCCGGCACGCATCTGGGCGGCATGTTCGGCCTGTTTTTCCTGGCGCACGCGCCGGCAGATTATGCTGCGGTGATGACTTCCGAGCGCGAACGATTCAACCGCTTTTTCCACGCCATGCTGGCGCGCGGTATTTATCTTGCGCCTTCGGCTTTTGAGGCCGGCTTTGTCTCGGCGGCGCACACCCACGCCGATATTGAAGCCACGGTGGCCGCGGCACGCGAAGCGTTCAATGAGCTTGCCTAGCATGGAAAAGAAATTCGGCTGGAAAGCCACCGTCGATAATGTCGCCCTGGCGGCGATGGTGTTTGCCGTGGTGGCCATCATCGCGGTCTCCACGGTCGCGGTGATTTCGGCCGAAAACCTGATCTCGACCAACGAAAACGTGCTGCGCACCCAGCGCACCATTTCCACCCTGGAATCGGTGCGCTACAACTCGCTGGCGCTGGATTCCGGGGAGCGCAGTTTTATCAGTTCCGGCAATCCGCGCGATCTCGGCCCCTATCACGCCGGTGTGGGCGAGCTGGAGGGGGATCTGGAGTTCCTGGCCGGCCGCAAAAACGACGGCGTGTTCAGCCCGGAACAATTCGCCGCACTGGAAGATTCGGTGCGTAAGCTCATCAATGCCGAGCGGCTGATCGTCGAATCGCGTACCCAGCGCGGCTTTGACGCGGCCCGGGTCTTATCGCAGGAACACAGCGGCGACAGCCTGCACGAAAAAGTGCTGGCCGGCGCCGACGCCATGCTCAATGCGGCGCGCAAACAACTGGAGCGGCGCGAGGCGGAGCAGTTCGCCTTCGGCGACAAGGTCCGGCGCCTGATCCTGGCGCTGATTTCCTCATCCGCGTTTATCCTGATTTTTCTTTACGGCACGCTGAGCCGCCTGCACCAGGAGCAGCGCGACGCCCAGCAACTGATTGCCCACCAGGCCACCCACGACGCCCTGACCGGACTCTATAACCGCGCTGCCGTGGTCGAGCACCTGGATACGCGCGTAACCGACGATTCGACTTCGGCCCTGGGCGGCATGGCAGTGCTGCTGCTGGATCTGGACGGCTTCAAGGCGGTCAACGATTCGCTGGGCCACGACGCCGGCGACGAGCTATTGCGCCAGGTGGCGGCCCGGCTCACCCTGGCCCTGCGCGACTCCGATTTCCTGGCGCGCCTGGGCGGCGACGAATTCCTGGTGGTGATCCCGCAGGTATCCGGCGATGAAAACGCGGCGCGGGTGGCGGAGAAGCTGATTGCGGTGATCGACAAGCCTTACGTTCTGGGCGAACACGAGGCGCAAGTGACCACCAGCATCGGCATCAGCGTATTCCCCAAGGATGGACGCACGCGCGAGCAGCTGATGAAATGCTCCGACCTGGCGCTTTACGAAGCCAAGCATGCCGGGCGCAATCAGCACCGGATGTATGAGGCCGGGCAACGCGGCGGTTTAAGACTTTAACGTCCGGAAAGCCGGGTGCACGGTACCAAAAAAAATCGGCCTCACGGGCCGATTTTTTTATTTGCTTGCGGCTTTAGTTGCCGCGCATACCTGCTATGTATTCAGCAAGCGCCTGCATTTCGGCAGGCTTCAGGCGATTGGCGACTTCGCTCATGGCCGGGTGCTTGCGTTCGCCGGCAGCGTAGGCGTTCAGGCTGGCGAAGGTGTATTCCGGCCATTGACCGGCCAGGCGCGGGTAATTGGCCGGGATGCCGGCGCCGGCGCCACCGTGACAGCCTGCGCAGGCCGGAACCTTGGCTGAGGCAATACCGGCGCGGTAGATTTTCTGGCCTTTTTCGGCCAGGGCCTTGTCGCGGGCCACGGCATTGGTTTTCGGCTTTTGCGCGAAGTAGTACGCCGCCACTGCCTTCATATCGGACGGGGCCAGGTTGGCGACCATGCCCTGCATAGTGGGGTTCTTGCGGGCGCCGGATTTGAAGGCTTCGAGTTGCTTGACGATATACTGCTCGGGCATGCCACCGATACTGGGGTTGGCCGGCAGCAGGCTGGCGCCATCCATGCCGTGGCAGGCGAGGCAAACGGCGCCGACAATCTGCTGTCCGCGCGCCATGACGTCGGCACGGGAGGGCTCGGCGGCCTTGGTTTCTTTCGCTTCCGTAGCCGCTTCGGTATTGGCCTGCACCTGAGTTGCACCCGTTACCGCCAGCACCGCCAATACCGCAAAAATCGATTTCATCGCCAAATCCTTGAATAATCAGACACCGAATCGACAGATTTTAGCCTATCAGGCCAGAAGAGGAAACCGTGGGACTATTTGATCGCGCCACCTATGTGGCCTCCGCCCACGACCTGGAGCAATTGCCCCCGGACGACGGCATAGAAATCGCCTTTGTCGGCCGCTCCAACGCGGGCAAATCCAGCGCCATCAACACGCTTGCCAACCATAAGCGCCTGGCCTTCGTGTCGAAAACGCCCGGGCGCACCCAGCTCATCAATTTTTTCGCCCTGGGCGACGGCAAGACCCTGGTGGACCTGCCGGGGTACGGCTATGCCAAGGTGCCGCCGGCGGTGAAGGCACACTGGCAGGAACTGCTGGCGGCCTATGTTTCCACGCGGGTGGCGCTAAAGGGGCTGATAGTAATCATGGATGCGCGCCATCCCCTGCGGCCGCTGGATATTGAACTGCTGGATTGGTACGCGCCGACCGGCAAACTGATGCACTGCCTGCTGACCAAGGCCGACAAACTCACCCGCAGCGAACAGGCGCAGACCTTGCGCGCAGTCAAAAAGGAAATCGCCGAACGCAAATACAACGCCACGGCGCAACTTTTTTCCAGTTTGAAAAAGACCGGTGTGGAGGAAGCAGAAGCGGCTATTGCAAAAATGTTCGAGCAACTGCGCTAAGGCCTGTGAACGAAAGTGAAAGACGCGACCAGCAATGAGGCTTGCAATCGTGTAGGACAAAAAGAAAGGGCCCGCGGATATGAACTGGGCCCAAAAAAAGAAAGGGCCCGGACAGGGATCCGGGCCCCGGAAACGCCTTAACAGGGGTTAAGGCCCCGCTCAGGGAGGAGAAGCGGGGAGGGATCACTCCCTCATGCGATAAGATGGCGATGCATTTGAAAAGTTCAATGGCGCGATACGTTTTAAACAATTGCTTACACACTCGTTGAATACACATATTTCGATTAGGGTTTTTGCATCATGGTGAATCTCGGAGAGTTTCCTCAACGCCGCATGCGCCGTTTGCGCCGCAGCGGATTTTTGCGCGACATGGTTCGCGAGGCGCGCTTGTCCGCGGCCGATTTTATTTATCCGGTTTTCATTCTCGATGGACAGCAGCAACGGCAAAGCGTTGCCTCCATGCCCGGCGTGGAGCGCCTGTCGGTGGATTTGCTTTACCCCGTTTGCGAGCAGGCTATGCAGCTGAGCATCCCGGCCATTGCCCTGTTCCCGGTGATAGACGCCGCCAAGAAAACACCGGGCGGGGAAGAAGCCTTTAACGCCGAAGGCCTGGTGCCGCGCGCGGTGCGCGAATTGAAAAAGCGCTTTCCGGAACTGGGCATCGTCTGCGACGTGGCGCTGGACCCCTACACCTCGCACGGCCAGGATGGCGTGATCGACGCCAACGGCTACATTCTCAACGACGAGACCGTCACCATCCTGGGTATGCAGGCGCTGACGCAGGCCGAGGCCGGCGTCGATATCGTCGCCCCTTCGGACATGATGGACGGACGGATCGGCCGTATCCGCGCCGCGCTGGACGCGAAGCAATACATCCACACTGCCATCATGGCCTACTCGGCCAAGTACGCCAGCAAATTCTACGGCCCGTTCCGCGACGCAGTGGGCTCGGCCGGCAATCTCGGCAAAAGCGACAAGAACAATTACCAGATGGACCCGGGCAATTCCGACGAGGCCCTGCGCGAGATCGCTCTCGATTTGCAGGAGGGCGCCGATATGGTGATGGTGAAGCCGGGCATGCCCTACCTCGACATCGTGCAGCGCTGCAAGGCTGAGTTCGGCGCGCCCACCTTCGTGTATCAGGTGTCGGGCGAATACGCGATGCTGAAAGCGGCCGCGCAAAACGGCTGGCTGGATCACGACGGCTGCATGATGGAATCGCTGCTGGCCTTCAAGCGCGCCGGCGCGGACGGGGTACTCACTTATTTCGCGCTGGATGCGGCGCGGCTGATCGCGGCTTCGAAATAGCGCGGCATCAAGCCGGCGCAGCGAACAGCTTCTCGGCCTCTTCCAATTGCACGCGCTCATGGCGCAGACTACCGCGCGGGTGCGCGGCCTGGCGCTGGGCATGGCTCTCGTACAGCGTGATGGTCAGCGGCAGGCCCTCGAACTCGCAGCGATACTGCGGCGCCCGTTCGTGCTGCTCGCGCCCGCGCGAGGGTTCGCGCATCTCGAATTCCACACCGGCGTTGATCAGATAGAGTTCGAAGGACTTGGCGTCCACGCCGATCAGTTCCAGTTCGACGTCGCTGTATTCATTGGCGGTGCCAGCCAGTACCGAGCCGGTCAACCAGGGTGAGAAGGTCGCCAGGCGTTTCAGCGCGGCGAGTGCGGTCTCACGCAATTCCTGCAGCGCCTGCGGCTGGGTGTCGCGCTGGAAAAGCGCCAGATGCTCGCGCAGCGCCAGTTCGATTTGTTGGTTGTCCGGCAGGGATTTATTGTCGGTGACGCCGAGCTGGCGCGCCGCTTTCAGCTTGGCGGCATGGTAATCGGTGGAGCCCTCGGCGATCAGGCGGGCGGCGAGGTGGGCGATATTGGCGCGCACATCGTCGCGCACCCCCTCCTTGCCGCCGTAGTCGCCCAGGGCGCGCATGCGCTGCTGCGCCGCCGGGTTGCGGCGACGGCCGGTGACGGGGTCGCGCTGGGTCATGACCGATGCGTACCTAAAAGATCTGGTTTTTGACTTCTTCCGAAGGCCGGTTGGCCTCGCGCAGACTGGCCGGGCCTTCGCTGAGAGCGTTGGTGTTTTCCGAGTAGACGAAGTCGTACAGCTGCTTGCCGTCCTTGCCCATCACGCCGTTCAGGGCCACGCTGACCACACCCGGCGGCGGCTCGAAGGGCGCTTCCGGCACGCCCTTGAGGGCGTGCTGCATATAGTAAATCCAGATCGGTAAGGCAGCGAAGCCGCCGGTTTCGTTATTACCCAGGGTGGCGGGATTGTCGAAACCTATCCAGGTAATGCCGACCAGGCTGGCGTTGAAGCCGGCGAACCAGGAATCGACGTTGTCGTTGGTGGTGCCGGTCTTGCCGGCCAGGTCGTTGCGGCCCAGCGACATGGCGCGCGCGGCGGTGCCGTAGCGCACCACGTCGCGCAGGAGGCTGGTCATGATGAAGGCATTGCGCTGGTCGATCACGCGTTCGGCGTTCTTTTGCCCGGCCACCTCTCCAGCCTTGTCGGGATTGGCTTCGAACAGGATGCCGCCCTTGTCGTCGGTGATCTTGCTGATGAAATACGGTTTCACCCGATAGCCGCCGTTGGCGAAAATCGAATAGGCGCCGGCCATTTGCAGCGGTGTGGCGGCGCCCGCGCCCAGGGCCATGGTCAGGTAGGCGGGGTGCATTTTGGGGTCGAAGCCGAAACGGGTGATGTAGTCCTGCGCGTAGGCCGGGGTGATGGCCTGCAGCACGCGGATCGACACCATGTTCTTGGAGTTGGCCAGCGCATTGCGTAAGCGCATCGGGCCTTCGTACTTGCCGTCGTAGTTCTTGGGTTCCCAGATCTGGCCACCGTTGCGGCCCGGGTCGAACACGATGGGGGCGTCGTTGACCACGGTGGCCGGGGTGAAGCCTTTTTCCAGCGCCGCTGAGTAAATGAAGGGTTTGAAACTGGAGCCGGGCTGGCGCCAGGCCTGCACGGCGTGATTGAACTTGTTGGCGTTGAAATCGAAGCCGCCCACCAGGGCGCGCACCGCGCCGTCGTTGGGGTCCATGGACACGAAGGCCGATTCCACCCGGGGGAGCTGGGCGATGCTCCAGGCGCCCTTTTCATCGGCCGCCAGGCGGACGATGGAACCGCGCACCGGCTTCAGGGCAGAGTTCTTGTCGTTCAGGGCGCGGGCCACGAATTTCAGGGCGTCGCCGGTCAGGGTTAGGGATTCGCCGCGCTTGGTCTGCACCACGGCCTGCTTGGCGTCGATGGACATGACCACGGCCGGCATCATATCGCCGACGATTTCCTTTTCCGACAAGGCGTCTTCGGCGGCATCCTCGGCCTCGTCGGTATTGGCCGGCAGGTTGACGAAGCCCTCCGGACCCCGGTAACCGTGGCGCCGGTCGTATTCCAGAACGCCCTTGCGCAGGGCGGTGACGGCCGCTTCCTGGTGGCTTTTACGCAGGGTGGTGAAAACCTTGAGGCCGCTGACATAGGCCTTTTCGCCATATTGTTCAAATACTTCCTGGCGGGCCATCTCGGCCATGTGCTCGGCCGCCACCGCGTACAGCTGGCGCTCGTGATTGAATCTGAGTTCCTGCTCCTGGGCTGCCTTGTACTGGGCGTCGTTCAAAACGGATAGTTCATGCATGCGCCTTAATACATATTGCTGGCGCAGCGTCGCGCGCTTGAGGTTATTGAAGGGGTTGTATTGGGAAGGCGCCTTGGGGAGCCCCGCCAGCATGGCGGCTTCGGCGGCGGTCAGCTGGTTCAAATCCTTGCCGAAGTAAACCCGGGCAGCGGCGGCAAAACCGAAGGCACGATTACCCAAAAAGATGTGATTTAAGTAGACCTCAAGGATCTGATCCTTGCTCAGGTGGTGCTCAATTTTGTAAGCGAGTAGCCACTCTGATATTTTACGAGTGAGCGTTTGCTCATTGGTCAGGAAGAAGTTTCGAGCCACCTGCTGGGTAATGGTGCTGGCGCCGCCCTTGATTTTGCCGGTCATGACGATGGCGGCCGCGGCGCGCACCAGGCCCTGGTAATCGACCCCGCCGTGTTGATAAAAGCGCTCGTCCTCGGCGGCGATGATGGCCTGCTTCATGATCGGCGGGAAATCCTGAACCTTGACGAAAGAGCGCTTTTCTTCGCCGAATTCGCCAATAATCTCACCCTCCGCCGTATAAACACGCAGGGGAAGCTTGGGTCTATAGTCGGTCACCGCCTCGATCGAAGGCAGATTGGGATAAAGCAACACCACCGTCAGGGCAGCAATGCCAACAGCGACCAGGACCAGCGAACCCGCCAGTACCAGAGGGTAAAACCACCAACGCGAAGTCATTTAGATCTCTTTCTGAGGATAGCCCGCATTATATCGGCTGGGCCCCGGCGCCCGGCACCGCCTGCGAATCCCTGTTAAGCGCGCAACCAAGCCTACCGTCCGCCAGCTTGCCCCAACTTGCAGACCGGGACGTGACCAAAAGATGGCGAAAGTGTGGCTTAGTTCATTGCACACCGCAGATTTAAAGCGGATTCTAGCTTTCTCAGAAAATGCTTTACACGTCCGGCGCTTGTTGCTAGCATTTAATGTAATTTGTGCGTAGTGGGCCGTAAGTTCCAAAATTAAAAGGGCCATTCCTTCCCATGTTGAAAGATAAGCTGGCAGCCCAGTTCGAATTCCTGAGGGCGAAGACCCCGCCGTTGATCGGGGTCGATATCAGCTCGTCCTTCGTCAAGATGGTGGAGCTTGCCGAGCACGGCAAGGGGCTTTATCGGATCGAGCGCTACGTAATCGAGCCGCTCCCCAAGGATACGGTCACCGACGGCAACATCGCCAATATCGAGGCGGCCGGTGAAGTGATGAAGCGCGCCCACAAGCTGATGGCGACCCGCATCAAGAACGTGGCCCTGGCGCTGCCTTCGGCCGCGGTCATCACCAAAAAGGTGCTGCTGCAAGGCAACCAGCGCGAAGAGGACATGGAGTTCCAGGTCCAGTCGGAAGCCAACCAGTACATCCCGTTCAGCCTGGACGAGGTCAACCTGGACTTCCAGGTGGTCGGCCCCGCGCCCAATAGCGAAGAGGAAGTGGAAGTCCTGATCGCCGCCTCCCGCAAGGAAAAAATCGAGGACCGCGTCGCCGTTGCCGAAGCCGCCGGCCTCAAGACCACGGTGATGGACGTGGAGTCCTACGCGGCCCTGGCGGCCTTTGACATGATCAAGGGCCAGGCCACCGGCATCGAAGACAAGCACATCACCGCCATTATCGACATCGGCGCCCTCACCACCCGCGTGGGCGTCATGCACGAAGACCAGCAGGTTTACTCGCGTGAGCAGCAACTGGGCGGCTTCCAGCTCACCCAGGACATTTCCCGCCAGTTCGGCATGCCGATCGAGGAAGCCGAAGTGGCCAAGAAGGTCGGCGGCCTGCCGGAAAACTACGGCCCCGACGTGCTGCAGCCCTTTAACGAAAAGATCGTGCTGGAAATTTCCCGCGGCCTGCAGTTCTTCTTTACCTCCACCCAGTTCAACAAGGTCGATCACATCGTCCTGTCCGGCGGTTGCGCCATGCTGGAGGGCCTGGAGGAAATGGTCAGCCAGCGCACCCAGGTGCACACCGTTGTCGCCAACCCCTTTGCCAGCATGGCCCTGTCTTCCAAGATCAAGCCGCGCCAGCTGACCCTGGACGCTCCGGCCCTGATGGTGGCCTGCGGCCTCGCGTTGAGAAGGTTTGACCCGGCATGATTCGCGTAAACCTACTCCCGCATCGCGAAGAAAAACGCAAGGCCCGCCAGAAACAGCTGGCGGTCCTGGCCATTATCACCGCGGCTATTGCGTTGATCATTTGCGGCTTCCTCTGGTTCGTGTTCGATTCCCAGGTGGACAACCAGAAGGGTCGCAACAAATATCTGGAAGACGAAACCGCCAAGCTCGACAAGCAAATCGAGGAAATCAAGAAGATCCGCGAAGAAACCGCGGCCCTGCTTTCCAAGAAACAGGTGGTGGAAGGCCTGCAAAACTACCGTTCCGAGCCGGTGCACCTTCTGGATCAGATGCTGCGGCAGCTGCCCGAGGGCATCTACCTCAAGACCATCAAACAGGTCGGCACCAAGGTCAACGTGACCGGTTACGCGCAGTCACAGGCGCGGGTATCGGCCTTTATGCGCAATATCGAGGCCTCGCCCTACCTGGAAAATCCGGTGCTGATCGAAATCAAGGCGGCGACCGTCAATAACCAGCGCGCCAATGAATTCAACCTCGACTTCCAGATCAAGCGCGCCAAGGCGGAAGTGGGCAAGGGCGTAGGCAAGAAGCCCGATACGGCCGGGGGCAAGAAATGAAGAAGTGGATTGAAGAGCTAAAACAGCTCGACCCCAAAAACCCGGGCAACTGGCCGTGGCTGTTCAAGCTGGTCGGCCTCATCCTGCTGTTCGTGGTCATCATGGGCGTTGCCTATGTGGTCGTGTTCCAGAGCCAGCGCGACGACCTGGACCGCGAGGAAAAGAAGGAAGGCACCCTCAAGGAAACCTTCCTCGAAAAGAAAAAGCTGGCCGTCAACCTCGAGGCTTACCAGCAGCAGCGCGCGGAAATCGAGCAGTCGTTCGGCGCCCTGCTGAAGCAGCTGCCGACCCGCTCGGAAGTGGACGCGCTGATTATCGATATCAACCAGGCGGCGCTGGGCCGCGGCCTGCAGTTTGAATTGTTCAAGCCGGCGGTCACCGATACCCTGACCGAGTTCTACGCTGAAAAGCCGGTCAATCTGAGGGTGACCGGCGGTTATCACGACCTGGGCGCCTTCGCCAGCGACGTTTCCAAGCTGCCGCGTATCGTGCTGCTGAACGATCTCAAGATCGAAAGCGGCAAGGACGGTGTCCTGACCATGGAAGCCGTGGCCAAGACCTATCGCTACCTCGATCCGGAAGAATCGGCTGCGCAGAAGAAGGGCGCCAAGGCCGCCGCTGCCGCCAAGACGGCGGGAGGCAAGTGATGAAACGACTCGTACCCCTTACGTTGGCCGTGCCCGTTGTGGCCACCCTGCTCGCCGGTTGCAGCGAAAGCAACGCGGACCTGAAGTCCTTCGTCAAGGAATCGGAAAAGAGCGTGACCCGCACCATCGAACCGCTGCCGACGGTAAAACCGTTTGCACCGTTTGCCTACGAGGGCTTCGATCTGCCCGATCCGTTCCGGCCGCGCAAACTGGCCAACCGCCAGGACAGCGGTGGCAGCGGCGACACCAAGGGGCCGGATCAAAACCGGCGCAAGGAACCGCTGGAGGCGTATCCCCTGGAGCAACTCAAGATGGTGGGGACGATAGACCAAAATGGCGTGAAGTATGCGCTGGTACGCGCAGACAAGACGCTGTACCGCATCAAGAAGGGTAATTACCTCGGTCAGAATTTCGGCCTCATTACCGACATAACCGATACCGAAATCAAACTTAAGGAAATCGTTCAAGACACGGCGGGAGACTGGACAGAGCGCGAAAGTTCGCTCCCGCTGCTGGATGGAACCGGAGGTAAATAGTGATGTACAACCATAGCCCCTCTCTACTCACCCGAACGACCGCGCAGCGATTGTATCGCTGGGCATTGTTCGTTCTCGCTTGCGCCGTAAGCTGCGCAGGCTTCGCCCAGGACGCGGCCAAAAACGCGCTCATGGATGTCAAGGCGCAGCAAGTCCAGGGCGGCGGGGTGGTCGTACGCCTCACCTTCCGCGAGCCGCTCAAGGCAATCCCGGCCAGCTTCGTGGTCAGCAACCCTTCCCGCATCGCCATCGATCTGCCCAACACCGCCAACGGCCTGGGCCGCAGCAGCCTGGATCTGGGCGAAGGCGACGTGCGCTCGGTAAGCGTGGTGGAAGCGCCGACCCGCGCGCGCGTGGTATTGAATCTGGCGCGCAATCTCAACTTCACCACCACTCTGGAAGGCAACGTGCTGGTGCTGAATGTGGATACGACGCTGCAAAGCGCCGGCAAGGAAAACATCCAGGTCACCAAGTTTTCCGAAGTGCCCACCACCAATGTGGTGGCCCGCCAAAGCATCCGCGACGTGGATTTCCGCCGCGGCACCAACGGCGAGGGCAAGATCGTCATCGACCTGTCTTCACCGAACATCGGCATCGACATCCGTCAGCAGGGCAAGTCGGTGGTGGTCGATTTCCTGAACACCGCCGTGCGCCGCGAACTGGTGCGCCGCCTGGACGTGCTGGATTTCGGCACGCCGGTACGCAATATCGACGTGCTCGAGCAGGGCTCGAATTCGCGCGTGGTAATCGAACCCAAGGGCCTGTGGGAATACTCGGCCTATCAGACCGACACCAAGTTCGTGATCGACGTGAAGGCGGTCAAGGAAGACCCGAACAAGCTGGTGCAGGGTCTGGGCTATAACGGCGACAAGCTGACGCTGAATTTCCAGAGCGTGGAAGTGCGCCAGTTGCTGCAGGTGATCGCCGACTTTACCGGCCTTAACATCATCACCAGCGACACGGTGGGCGGCAACCTGACCCTGCGTCTCAAGGACGTTCCCTGGGATCAGGCGCTGGACATCATCCTCGACGCCAAGGGCCTGGACAAGCGCAAGGCCGGCAATGTGGTGAGAATCGCCCCCGCCGACGAAATCGCCACCAAGGAAAAGCTGAAACTGGAAACCCAGTCGGCCATTACCGAACTGGAGCCGCTGAAAACCGAGACCTTTGAACTCTCGTACGCCAAGGCGGCGGACGTGAAGACCATCGTCTCGGACAAGGACCAGAAGATTCTTTCCAAGCGCGGCAGCGTCACCATGGATGCGCGTACCAACAGCCTGTTCGTGCAGGACGTCCCCAGCCGTCTGGAAGACGTGCGCCGCATGATCAGCCAGCTCGACGTGCCGGTACGCCAGGTGCTGATCGAGGCCCGCCTGGTGGTGGCCGACGACAAATGGAGCCGCGACATCGGCGCCAAGTTCAACTTCGCCGCCGGCGCCTCCATCGGCAACCGCAATATCGGTCTGGCCGGCAATATCGACAACGCCCACAAGATCGCCAACGGCGCCACCCCGACCAGTTCGGATTCGCCGATCGCGGTGAACCTGCCGGCAGCCGGCGGCGGTTCCATCGGCCTGCAGATTCTCAACGCCGCCAACAACAACCTGATCGAGCTGGAACTGTCGGCGCTGGAAACCGACGGCCGCGGCAAGATCGTGTCCAGCCCGCGCATCATCGCGCCGGACAAGAAGAAGGCGACCATCATTCAAGGTACCGAACTGCCCTACGCCACCCAGGCGACCAGCGGTGGTGTGACGGTGGCCTTCAAGCAGGCGGTGCTGTCGCTGGAAGTGACGCCGCAGATCACGCCGGACGACAAGATCATCATGGACGTGGAAATCAAGAAAGACGCCATCGGCCAGGTGTTCTCGGGCATTCCCTCGATCGATACCAAGCGTCTGACCACGCAGGTGGTGGTGGACAACGGCGACACGGCAGTGCTGGGCGGCATTTACGAACAGACGGTCCGTACCGACATCACGGCGGTGCCCTTCGTCTCTGAAATTCCGCTGATCGGCAACTTCTTCAAGCGTACGCAAAAGCAGGACACCAAGACCGAGTTGCTGATTTTCATTACGCCGCGCATCCAGAAGTCGCAACTTACGCTGCGTTAATAAACTGTTTTGATGGTTATGCCGTAAATAACGATAACCTTCCACAGACCATTCGGGGCGCTCGCGCCCCGTTTTGTTTTGTAGCGGGCCTTGTAGCTATGATGTCGATATGAAGCTGGTAAACAATATTTTTCTGGTAGGCATGCCCGGCGCCGGCAAGAGCACCGTGGGCAAGGCGCTGGCGCGCCGTTGCGGCCTGACCTATCTGGATTGCGACCACGAAATCGAGGCGCGCACCGGGGTCGCCATCGCCACCATTTTTGAAATCGAGGGCGAGGCCGGCTTTCGCGAACGCGAGGCCCAGCTTATCCAGGACGTTTGCACCCGCAGCGGCCTGGCACTGGCCACCGGGGGCGGCGCCGTGCTGCGCGAGGACAACCGGCGCGCGCTGCACGAACATGGCCTCGTGATCTACCTGCGCGCCCGGCTCGCGGATCTGGTGACGCGCACCCGGCGCGACAGCAAGCGCCCCTTGCTGCAGGGTGGCAACGCCGAGGAAAAACTACGGGCCCTGCTGGAGGTGCGCGAACCCCTGTACCAGCAGGTGGCGCACATGGCCTTCGATTCCGGCGCGCAGCAGGCCGGGCGCCTGGTGAGCCAGATCATCGAGCGCATGCAGCGCGAGGGCTACACCCTGGCCTCCACTGCCGCATCCGGCGGCCCGCCATGAGCGCACCTGTAGAACTCAAGGTGGCGCTGGGCGAGCGCAGCTATCCCATCCTGATCGGGCCGGGTCTTTTGCAGGACGTTTCCCTGCTACGTCGGTATTTACCGCAACCGCGGGTGGCGCTGGTGAGCAACACCACCGTCTGGCCGCTTTACGGCGAGGCTCTGGCGGCCAAGCTGGAAGGCGCCGGTATCACGGTGATCCCGGTACGCCTGCCGGACGGCGAAGCCTTCAAGGACTGGCCGGCCCTCAACAGCATTTTCGACATGCTGCTCAAAGAGGCCTGCGACCGCAAGACCACCCTGGTGGCGCTGGGCGGCGGCGTGATCGGCGACATTACCGGTTTCGCGGCGGCCACCTATCAGCGCGGGGTTCCGTATATTCAAATCCCCACCACCTTGCTGGCCCAGGTCGATTCCTCGGTGGGCGGAAAAACCGCCGTCAATCATCCTTTGGGCAAAAACATGATCGGCGCCTTTCACCAGCCCCAGCTGGTGCTGGCTGATACCGATACCCTGCGCTCGCTGCCGGAACGGGAATACCTGGCCGGTCTCGCCGAGGTGATCAAGTACGGCATCGGTCTGGATGCGAAGTTTTTCGACTGGCTGGAATCGAACCGCGAGGCACTGCTCAAACGCGAGGCGGGTGCACTGACCGAGGCGATCCGCAAGTCCTGCCAGATCAAGGCCGGGGTGGTGGCCAATGATGAGCGCGAAACCGCAGCATCCGGCGGCCGGGCGCTACTGAATCTGGGGCACACCTTCGGCCACGCCATCGAAACCGCGCTGGGCTACGGCGTCTGGCTGCACGGCGAAGCGGTGGCCTGTGGCATGGTGCTGGCGGCGCGCTTCTCGCAGCAACTGGGGCAGCTCTCGGCGCGGGATGCCGACCGCATTGAGGCCCTGTTGAAGGTGGTCGGCCTGCCGGTGGCGCTGCCGGACATAGGCGCTGAAGTCATGCTGGAACATATGGGCCGCGACAAGAAAAACGAGGGTGGTGCCCTGCGCCTGATCCTGCTCAAGGCCGTCGGCGAATCCTATGTGGAAAGCACCGTAAGCGCCGCTCGCGTAAAGCAGTTTTTAGCCGGACTCAACTAGCCGTCTTAGGCGTAAGCCGCTTCAGGAACACCGTCATTTCCTTTGCCGCCTGCTTGTCGCCTTTGGCCTCGGCAGCCGTGATGCCCTGCCGGTAAGCGAGTTTGGCCTCCTCCGTTTCGCCCAGCTCCGCCAGCGCCTTGCCCAATAATTTCCACGCCGCCGAATAGCCGGCATCCTGCGCCACGGCGGCGCGCAAATGGCCGGCGGCCGGCACGGCCTGCCCCGATTTCAGGTACTCATTACCCAGGGAAAAGCGCAGCAGGGGGGAGTCCTTGCCGGAAGCCAGCAGTTTTTCAAAATTGTCGATCAAAGCCATGCCTCACGCACCTAGCCGGGACGGAATTACTCTATTATCTGCTCCTGTCTACGCAATTTCGAATATTCCATGAGGTTTGCCATGCTGCGCACATTTCGTCTTTTACTCGTTCTATTAGCTGTCCTGTCGGCGCCGTTTGCGCTGGCCCAGAAGGGCCGCGACATCAATATCGGCCTGCAGGCGGCGATCACCTCGATCGACCCGCATTATCACAACCTCTCGCCAAACAATGCGCTGTCCCTGCATATGTTCGAGACCCTGGTGGCGCGCGACGCCAACGGCAAGCTGGTGCCGGGCCTGGCCGTGTCCTGGAAGGCGATCGACGATCTCACCTGGGAATTCAAGCTGCGCAAGGGCGTGCACTGGCACGACGGCACCAACTTCACCGCCGACGACGTGGTGTTCACGCTGAAGCGCGTGCCGAACGTGCCCAATAGTCCTTCTTCCTTTGCCACGTTCACCAAACCCATCGTCGACGTGAAAGTGGTCGACCCCTATACGTTGATCCTGAAAACCAGCACCGCCAATGTGCTGCTGCCTTCCGACCTGGCCTCGGTTTGCATCGTCTCCAAGCTACACGGCGAAAACGCCACCACCGAGGACTACAACTCGGGCAAGGCTGCCATCGGCACCGGTCCCTACAAATTCGTCGAATACGTGCCCAACCAGCGCGTGGTGGTCAAGGCCAATTACGGCTACTGGGGCGGCGAGCAACCCTGGGAAAAAATCACCTTCAAGATGCTGACCACACCGGCGGCGCGGGTGGCGGCGCTACTTTCCAACGATGTGCAACTGATCGAAACCGTGCCCACGGCTGACGTCGCCAAGCTATCCGCCGATCCGCGTTTGAGTCTGGTGGACAAGGTGTCCAACCGGGTGATTTACGTGCACCTCAACCAGAGCACCGAGAAATCGCCACCCTTCGTCACCGGCAAGGACGGCAAGCCGCTGGACAAAAACCCGTTCCGCGATGTGCGCGTACGCAAGGCTTTGTCCATGGCCATCAACCGCGACGCCATCGTCGACCGGGTGATGGAAAAGAAAGCGGTGGCGGCTTCCCAGCTGCTGGCCGATAATTTTTTCGGCACCAGCAAAAAACTGAAGCCCACACCTTATGATCCGGACGGCGCCAAGAAACTGCTGGCCGAGGCGGGCTATCCCAACGGTTTCGCCCTGACCATCCACGGCCCCAATAACCGCTACATCAACGACGATAAAATCGCGCAGGCGATCGCACAGATGTACACCAAGATCGGCCTGGACGTAAAAGTCGAAACCCTACCGTCCAGCGTCTATTTCACGCGCGCGACCAAGCTGGAGTTCGGCTATATGGTGCTGGGCTGGGGTACCGAATCGAACGAGCAGGGCTCTTCCATGCGTTCCCTGCTGGCCACCTACGACCAGACCAAGGGCATGGGCGTGACCAATCGCGGCCGCTATTCCAACCCGGCTTTCGACAAATTACTGGCTGACGCCCTGGTGACCATGGACGACAAGAAGCGCGAGGGCATGATCCAGCGCGCAGCCGAAATGGCCATGAACGACGTGGGCCTGATCCCGTTGCACTACGAAGTCTCGACCTGGGCCACAAACAAGGATATGAAGTACGCGGCCCGCACCGATCAGTACACGCTGGCGATGGGATTGAAGCCGCTGAAGTAATCAGTTTTCTCTAAAAAACGCAGCCCGCGCTAATGCGCCGGCTGCGTTTTTGTTTTAACGGCTTCGCTGAACTATGCGTGGCAACACCATGGCAGCGGCGATCGACAGGCACATGGTCAGGAACGCGGCCCAGGCATAGGGCCATAGCAGGGGCATGCCGAGCAGGATGAGGCCGTCGTTGCTGCCGGGAATCAGCAAGCTGCCCCAGCCCATCAACAAACCACCGGCGAAGCAGCGCGCCAGGCGCGCGGCGGTGATAGCAGTGGGACGAAAACGCCCCGCCGTCCAACCACCCAATACCGCACCCGCCAACAGGGCAAACAGCAGGGCCAGCCGCACCGGCAGGTTATTGCTCATGCTGTGCGCGAGTTCGGCCAGCACATCGGTATAAGCCCAGGCGCCCATCAGCAGCAACAGAAAAAAGAAGGTGATGCCAATCACGGCGGTAGCGGCGTGCGGCGCCCAGACCCGCGCAGCGATTTCGTCTGCCGGCTGCGCGGCGCCGCGCAGCCGCAAAAGCGGCGTCAGCAGCCGCCACGCCATGAAGGCAATCGCCGCCCACAGTAGCCATACAGGTGCCTGCAGTACCGGCGACTCCTGCCGTGGCGTCGGCTGCACGTGCACACCGGTCAAATAAGCCACGCTCACACAGCCGGCGTAAAAACCTAGGGGCGTAAACAGGTAGGACCACTCGCCGTTGCCGAGGCGGGCGATGGCGCCGAACACGCAGGCCTGGTTCAGGAACGCGCCGGCGCCCAGCAGCGCGGCGCCGGCCAAGGTCCACGCGCTCAGCGCATAGCCGCGCGGCGCCACCGGAAACGCGCCCAGGGCGCGCGCGATCAAGAGGCCGCCCACCACCCATAACGAAGCCTCCAGCATGCTGATGAGTCGCCGCGCCCGGCGCTTGTTCACCAGTTCATCGACGGCGGCGACCGTGCAGGTCGCGCCGCGCTGGATGGCAAAGCCCATGGTGCCGGCGAGCAAAAGTGCGATGGTGCTGATGAAAATAGTTTGCATGGGTTTACCAAATAATTCTTGGGCCCCGGAAGCGATTCCGAATCCGGGGCGCTCGGGCAGATCCGATTACATATGTTCCGGCATGGTTTCCGGCTTCTTGTCGTTAACGATGTCGGCGATGGTCAATTCCACCGGTTTATCGGTTTCGTTTTTCCAGTGATGCTTGGTGCCCAGGCATTCGCGGGCAATATCGCCGGCCTTGTGCAGGATCGGCACCAGACACTTGCTGTTGTTCTCGTAGATTTCGCCTGAGTTCACCATGATCAGGGCGGGACGATCGGAGTGATCGTGCAGCGGCACGACGCCGCCGGGTGCGATGGTCATATGACGCAGGCGCAGACGCCGCTGCGAGAGCTTGACGTTTTCCTTGGAGAGGTCGATAGCGGCGAGCTCGGTATCGGTGATGCCGACCGGCGCGGAAGGTGCATTGGCCAGAGGATTGGCCGCCGATTTGCCAGCCGGGCATTCGCCGGCCTGCGCGGACAACGCAGCGGCGGAAATCAGTCCGGCCAGCAGCAGGTTAATGGAAAGGTTGGTGCGTTTAAAAGTGATCATGGGATTCCTGAGAGGGTTCTGATTGTGGTTTGAGATCGCGACGAAATCGCTGGGCGCACCGGTTCTCGAAGAACCCGGTGTTCACGGGCAGCTTGCCGCGCCGTGTTGCCTGGGGCCAGTGGTCGGGACTGGCGGAAATTGCTTACAGGAAAATTTGCCGGCAAACAGCCCGGCACCAGGCTTTTGCTTGTCAGCATTGCGCGGCTGCGCCGACATACGCGCCATCGAATCCCATCAGCTCTTTACTCATCGGAAAAAACATGGCTCGCACCGCTACCCGCAAGGCAAAGTCCTCCGCACGTCCTCCCCTGCGCACCACCCCCACCCAAAAACCCGCCCCCCTGCCCGGCCAGGCCGTATTGGTGCTGCAGGGCGGCGGCGCGCTGGGCGCGTTCCACGTCGGCGTGTATCAGGCCTTGCATACGGCGGGCATCGAACCCGACTGGGTGATCGGCACCTCGATCGGCGCCATCAACGGCGCCATCATCGCCGGCAATCGTCCTGAGCACCGGCTGGAGCGCCTGCACGCTTTCTGGGAGGGCGTGCAGCAACACGCCGGTGACGGCGCGCCGCCGTTTTTCTCGGCCTTCGGCCAAACCCTGGCCAATATGAGCACGATCACCAAAGGCATCCCGAGCTTTTTCACACCCAGCCCGACCGCGCTGCTGGGGAACCGTGCGCAAGTCGGCATCGATCACGCCGCCTACTATTCAACGCAACCCCTGCGCGAAACCCTGACCGAACTGGTCGACCTCGATTACCTGAACAGCCGCCATACCCGCCTGACCGTGGGCGCGGTCAACGCGCGCAACGGCGAGATGCGCTACTTCGACAGCCGCAAGGAGACCATAGAGATTTCGCACATCATGGCCTCCGGTGCGCTGCCGCCGGCCTTCCCGGCGGTGCGCATCGATGGCGAGCCGTACTGGGACGGGGGGCTTTATTCGAATACGCCGATCGAAGCGGTGCTGGACGATAACCCGCGCCGCGATTCGATCATTTTCACGGCCAATCTATGGAACCCGGACGGACCGGAACCGGCCAGCCTCTGGGAAGTAAGCGGCCGCGAAAAGGACATCCAGTACGCCAGCCGCGCCACCAGCCACATCACCCGCCAGCAGCAAATCCACCATCTGCGGCACATCATCCGCGAACTGGCGCAGCACGTTCCGCAAAAGGACAAATCAGCGGTAATCAAGGAACTCGCCTCCTGGGGTTGCGGCACCACCATGCACGTGGTTCCGCTGACGGCGCCGGCGCGCGAGGGCGAGGATCAGCTTAAGGACATCGACTTCACGCCCACCGGCATCGAAATCCGCCGCGACGCGGGCCTGATCGCAACCACCCGCGCCCTGCGCGCGGCGCCGTGGAAAATGCCGGTCGATCCCATGGAGGGCGTGGTCATCCACCACCGCGTCTGACCGCTCGGCGGCGGCATTCCAGACGGTGCGCCGGATCGGTAGGGAGCTTGCGAAACGATTAAGATAGCGGGTCTTGCACGCGCGGCGTGGCCGCGCGTCTTACCGTCAATCCGGATCGATGTTCGCCTACACTTTTCGCCGCCTCAGCCAATCTGCGCTCGTCCTGCTGGTGATGTCGCTCCTGGTGTTCCTGGGGGTGTTCGCCATCGGCAACCCCATTGAGCTATTGGTCAATCCGCAGGCTGATGACGCCGAGCGCCTGCGCGCCACTATCGCCCTGGGGCTGGATAAGCCGTTGTACCTGCAATACGCCCACTTTCTCAAGGGCGCCATGACCGGCGACCTGGGCCGCTCCTTCGTTTTCGGCACCCCGGCGCTGGAATTGATTCTCTCGCGCATGCCCGCCACCATCGAGCTGGCGGTAGCAGCCATGTTGATGGCCGTGGTCATCGGCGTGCCGCTGGGCCTGGTGGCCGGCCTCAAGCCCGATTCCCTGCTGGGCCGCGGCATCATGGCGGTGTCCATAGTCGGCTTTTCGCTGCCGACCTTCTGGGTGGCGCTGGTGCTGATCATGTATTTCTCGGTGCACCTGGGTTGGCTGCCGTCCAATGGGCGCGGCGAAACCGTCAACCTTCTGGGCGTGCCGGTCAGTTTTCTGACCTGGGACGGCCTCGCGCATTTGTTCATGCCCGCGCTCAATCTGGCTCTGTTCCGCCTGGCCTTGCTGATCCGCCTGACGCGCGCGCAGGTGCGCGAGGCCATGCTGCAGGACTACGTGAAGTTTGCGCGCGCCAAGGGGCTTTCCTCGCTACGCGTGATCGGGGTGCACGTGCTGAAAAACATCATGATCCCGCTGGTGACCGTGATCGGCCTGGAGTTCGGCGGCGTGATCGCCTTTGCCATCGTCACCGAATCGATTTTCGCCTGGCCGGGCACCGGCAAGCTGTTGATCGATTCCATCAACCAACTCGACCGGCCGGTGATCGTCGCCTACCTGATGGTGATCGTGAGCCTGTTCATCGTCATCAACTTCGCGGTGGACGTGGTCTATTCCCTGCTCGACCCGCGCGTGCGGCTGGGTGGCTCGGGCGCCGGCGGCGGACATTAGCATGGGCAAACAAGCCGAATCCCCTTTCCTGCGCTTTTGCGCCGAGTTCGCCGAGTCCAAGCTGGCGCTGCTGGGTCTCGCCACTTTGGCGACGGTGATCCTGATCGCCCTGGTCGCGCCCTGGATCTCGCCGCAGAATCCCTACGACCTGGCCCAGCTCGATGTGATGGACAGCAAATTGCCACCCGGGGACCAGTCCGCTTCCGGCAAAACCTATGCACTGGGCACCGATGATCAGGGCCGCGATATGTTGTCGGGTATTTTTTACGGCCTGCGGATTTCGCTGCTGGTGGGTGTGGCCAGTACCGTGGTGGCGCTATCCATCGGCCTGGCGCTGGGCCTGATGGCGGCGTTTTTCGGCGGCTGGGTGGATAGCCTCATCATGCGCGTGGTGGACATCCAGCTCTCTTTCCCGGCCATTCTGCTGGCGCTGATCCTGCTGGCCGTGTTCGGCCAGGGGGTCGATAAAGTCATCATCGCCCTCATCACCGTGCAGTGGGCCTATTACGCGCGTACCGTGCGTGCCTCCGCCCTGGTGGAAATGCAAAAGGAATACGTCGATGCGGCACGGGTACTGGCGCTGTCAAAGACGCGCATCCTGTTCCGCCATCTGCTACCCAACTGCCTGCCGCCCCTGATCGTGGTGGCAACCGTGCAGGTGGCGCACGCCATCACGCTGGAATCCACGCTCTCTTTCCTGGGCCTGGGCCTGCCGATCACCGAGCCTTCGCTGGGCCTCCTGATCTCGAATGGCTTCAGCTATTTGATGAGCGGCAAATACTGGATCAGTTTTTATCCGGGTGTGGCTTTGTTGCTGACCATCATGTCCATCAATCTGGTGGCCGATCAGTTACGAGATGTGTTGAACCCGAGGCTGAACAAGTGAGCACCGCGCAGTCAAATACTGTCTTACAAGTCGAAAACCTGCGCACCCATTTTTTCACAAAAGCGGGCGTGGTGAAGGCGGTGGACGAGGTGTCGTTCGCGGTTGAACGCGGCAGAATACTGGGCCTGGTCGGCGAATCGGGCTCGGGCAAATCCATGACCGGTTATTCGGTAATGGGCCTGATCGACGCGCCCGGAAAAATCGTCGATGGACGTATTGTGCTCAACGGGCAGGACGTCACGGCGTTACCGCAGCAGGAGTGGCGGCATCTGCGCGGCAACCGCGTAGCGATGATTTTCCAGGATCCGATGATGACCCTGAACCCGGTCTTGCGCATCGATACGCAAATGATCGAGGCCATCGTCACGCACGAAAAGATCAGCCACGCGGCCGCGCTGGACCGCTGCCGCGCCGCCCTGGTGCAGGTCGGCATCGCGGCGCCCGACGAGCGCCTGTTCGCTTATCCCCACCAATTTTCCGGCGGCATGCGCCAGCGTATCGCCATCGCCACCGCCATCCTCAACAAGCCCGATCTCATCATCGCCGACGAACCCACCACGGCGCTGGACGTAACCATCCAGGGACAGATCCTGTTTGAAATGCAAAAACTCTGCCGCGAATCCGGCACCGCGCTGATCTGGATCACCCACGATCTTTCGGTGGTGGCGGGCCTGGCCGACGAGATCGCCGTGATGTACGCAGGCAAAATCGTCGAGCACGGCAGCACCGATGAGGTGCTCGACCGCCCCCTGCATCCCTATACACGCGGCCTCATCGAGTCGGTGCCGGGCCGAAACCGCAAGGGCGAGCCGCTGAAGCAGATTCCGGGCATGACCCCCTCACCCTTTGCCCTGCCGGCCGGCTGTTCCTTTTTTGAGCGTTGCAACCGCGCGGGCGACCCATGCAAAAACATGCCCGCACTGGCGGCGCCCGTTGGCGCGCCCGGTACGCGTCAGGTGCGCTGTTTTCACCCGTATTTATCATGACAACCCCCGTTTTAGAACTTCGCCAGGTCTCGCGCCGCTTCGAGAAAAAGCTCGACGCGGCAGGCCGGTTGGCGCAAAAACTGGGCGCCGATGTACGTGAAGAAGTAGTGCACGCGGTTGACCGTGTCGATCTGCAAGTATTCCCCGGCGAAGTGGTCGGTCTGGTGGGCGAATCGGGCTGCGGCAAATCCACCTTGGGACGGGTCGCCATCGGCCTGCTGGAACCCTCCGACGGAGAGAAACTGTGGCGCGGCCGCGCCGTGACCGCTCTCACACCCGCCGAACGGCTGGCCATGCAGCTGGAAGGGCAGATGATTTTCCAGGACCCGTATGCCTCGCTGAATCCGCGTTTTCGCGTGGAGGAAATCATCGGTGAGGCGCCGGTGGTGCACGGCATGGTCGAGCGCTCGCAGCGCGCAGCCTACGTTGCCGGCCTCATGGAGAAGGTCGGCCTGGACCCCAGCCTCTCGCGGCGTTTTGCTCATCAGCTTTCCGGCGGCCAGCGCGCGCGCGTGGGCATCGCCAGGGCGCTGGCGGTGAAGCCGCAGTTCCTGGTGTGCGACGAGGCGGTGGCTGCCCTGGACGTATCGATACAGGCACAGGTGCTGAACCTGTTCATACAGCTTCGCGAGGAATTGAACCTCACCTATCTTTTTATCAGCCACGATCTGGGCGTGGTGCGCCATCTGTCCGACCGGGTTGCCATCATGTACCTGGGCCGCATCGTCGAATCGGGTCCGGCTGAGGAAATTTTCGCCAAGCCCAACCATCCCTATACGCAGGCCCTGCTGGCCGAGGTGCCATCGCTGGACGTACGCAAGAAGGATTTTGTGGCCGTCAGCGGGGAAATTCCCTCTCCTCTGAACCCGCCCAGCGGCTGCCACTTCCATCCGCGCTGCAAATTCGCCATGGACAAATGCCGCAGCGTGGCGCCGGCCATGAAAACCATTGCGCCTATGCGGTATGCTGCCTGTCACCTCAACGACGCATCCAACGCAACGATCCACGAAAATTCTGCCGGGTAATCGCCATGACCGCCTTTGCTGCCATCACTGTCACGCCGCCCAGTACCAGCCACGATCGCGAAGTGCCGCTGGTGCTGGATTCTCCGCATAGCGGCACCTTTTACCCCGAGGACTTCGGCACCGTGGCGCCGATACCGCTGTTGCGCATGGCCGAAGACACGCATATCGAAAAGCTGTACTCGGCGGCACCCTCGCTGGGCGCTACCCTGATCGCCGCCGAATTTCCGAGGAGCTATATCGACCCCAACCGCTCCCTGCTCGATGTCGACCAAGCCTTACTGGACGCCGCCTGGCCGGGCCCGGTAAATGCCAGCAAGAAAACCGAGAAGGGCGTGGGCCTCATCTGGCGCAAGCTCGACACCGGTGAGGACTTGTACGCGCGCAAATTGTCTGTGGCCGAGGTACAGGCGCGCATCGCCGCCTGCTATGCGCCGTATCACAAGGCGGTGCGCGACGCGCTCAACGCGGCACACAAGCACTACGGTGCGGTCTGGCATTTGAACTGCCACTCCATGTCGGCCCTGTCCGGGCAGATCGCCGAGGAAGGCCCCGGCGTGGCGCGCGCCGATTTTGTGTTGGGCGACCGCGATGGCACCACCTGCGCACCCGAGTTCACCGCTTTTGTCGCCGCCACTTTGGCGGGCTTCGGCTACAACGTAAAAATCAACGACCCGTATAAGGGCGTGGAACTGGTGCGCGCCTATTCCGATCCCTCGGAACACCGGCACTCGCTGCAGGTGGAAGTCAACCGCCGCCTGTACATGGACGAGGCCACGCGCGAACCCAACGCCAATTTTGCGAAATTGCAAAACGACCTGGGCCGCATGGTCGAGGCGGTGGCCGATTATGCGCGTCACCATATGCCGGCGCACGACGATCATCACGACTGCGGGCACGACCATCATCACGGGCATGGGCACAGCCATGGCCACGATGAGCATAAGCACGGGCACGGCGACCACACGCATGGGCACGAACACCACGGACACGATCACGATCATGAGCATGGACACAAGCATTAAAGTCGAACTGACGGCGCCGGACATCTCCGCCTACCGGGCCGGCAATACCGGTATCGATTACTTCACCACCTTCGACTCCGGCAAACCGGGGCCGCATGTGCTGATCAACGCCGTGACCCACGGTAACGAGATTTGCGGCGCCATCGCCGTGGACCGTCTGTTCAAAATGGGCTTGCGGCCGACCAGCGGCAAGCTCACGCTGGGCTTTGCCAACGTCGACGCCTTTCTGCGCTTCGATCCCGAGGAGCCGCACAAGACGCGCTTTGTCGATGAAGACTTCAACCGCGTCTGGACACCGGAAACCCTGGACGGACTGCGCGACTCGGTGGAGCTGCGCCGTGCCCGCTCCATGCGGCCCCTGATCGATACGGTCGATTTCCTGCTCGACATCCATTCCATGCACGACCCGCACGGGCCGGTAATGATTTGCGGCCCGCTGGAAAAGGGCATCCGCTTCGCGCGCAAGGTGGGCATCCCCGAGTTCATCGTCAGCGACAAGGGCCACGCCAACGGCACGCGTATGCGCGACTACGGTGGCTTCGGCGACCCGGCCTCGCCCAAGAACGCGCTATTGGCCGAATGCGGGCAGCATTGGGAACAGGCTGCCGCCGACGAGGCCTGGCAGACGGTGTGGCGCTTTTTGCGTGAGACCGGCATCGTTGACCAAACTTTGGCGGAGAGCCAGATCACCCCGGCCCAAGCCGCGCAAAAAGTGGTCAAGGTCACCGACGCGCTAATCGCCAATAGTCTCGACTATCGTTTCACGCCCGGCCTGCACGGGCTCTCCGTCCTTCCGCGCAAGGGCGACCTGATCGCGCACGACGCCGGCGTGCCAGTGGTGGCGCCCTACGATAACTGCGTGCTGATCATGCCGACGCTGCGTCACGTCAAGCCCGGGCTGACGGCGGTGCGTATTGGCCAAATCGTCGGCCAGATAGTTGGCTGAGCATTTCTTGAACACCAGCATCCGCCGCCTGCAAGCCACCGACGCGCTGGCCTATTGGACGCTGCGCAACCGCGGCCTCAAGGATCATCCCGACGTTTTCACCACCTCGTACGAAGAGGGCCTGGCCACGCCGCCAGAAAAGCTCGCCAAACGCTTCGGCGGCAAGGATAGCGACGACTTCATGATGGGCGCATTTTCGGAGGCCGGGGAACTGCTGGGCTTTGTGGGCCTGAAACGCGAGGACCGCGTTCGCACCCGGCACAGCGCACTGGTGATCGGTATGTACCTTGCGCCCGAGAACCGTGGGCACGGCGTTGCCAAGCAACTGATGCACGGTGTGATCGCCGAGGCCAGGGCCATGCCGGGGCTGGAGCAGCTCACCATTTCGGTCACGCACTCCAACCAGGAGGCGCGCAACCTGTATCTGGGCCTGGGCTTTCAGCCTTTTGGAATCGAGCCGCGCGCCGTCAAGGTGGGAGAGATCTACTACGACAAGGAATTCATGCTCCTGTCGTTGATTTAACCGGCCCTCGCGGCCTCCCAGTCCTCGCGCATCAGGCGAAAGGCGCGAAAAATACGCAAGCCCTTTTCCTGGCGATGCTGCATTTCGCGCGCACCCACATCGGTGAAGCGCGATTTTTCCAGCACGCGCTGCGAGGCCGGATTGTCGGCCAGCGCCACCGCCGTAAGCTCGGGCAGATTCAGCCAGTCGAAAGCCACTGCCGCTGCGCACTGCACGGCCTCGGTCATATAACCCCGGCCCCAATAGCGCCGCCCCAGCCAGTAACCCACCGAACCGAAGCGGTCCGGCCGCTTGCGTAGCGAAATCGCGCCCATCACTTCACCCTTGGGCTTCTTGGTAATGGCGAACACATACTCTTCGCCGTTGCGCGCAAGCTCGCGATGCGTACCTATCCAGTGCATGGCCGCACCCTTGGGGTAGGGATGCGGCATCACGGCCAGCGTTTTGGCGACCTCCCAATCGCCGGCAAGTTTTTCCACTGCGTCGGCATCGGCATCGGTGAAGGGCCGCAGGGCGATGCGCCGGGTTTCGATCTGGAACATGCGCCTCTCCGCCGTTCGCTGGATGTCAGGCGCTGCTGTCTTCGCCCTTTCCCGACGGGCGTATGCCTAACTGCTTCAGTTTGCGATAGAGGTGGGTGCGCTCCAGGCCCACGCGGTCCGCCACGCGCGACATATTGCCCTGCTCGCGCTGGATGTGGTGCAGGAAATACTGGTACTCGAAGCGCTCGCGCGCCTCGCGCAGCGGCAATTCAAAGGGGATGCCGACCGTGGCCGGGCGCAGCTCGATATGGTCCAGGCCGAACTCGCGCGCCACCCGCGCCACATCGTCGGCGCCGATTTCACTGCCCAGCGAAGTAAGCGCCAGCGTTTTGACCGCGTTGTGCAGCACCGGCAGATTGCCCGGCCAATCGAGATTGCGCAGTGCGTTCAGGGCGCCCACGCTGAAATGCCGCATCGGCGATTCGTTGGCCTCCACCATCTGGATGAGAAAAGTGCTGGCGAGTTCCGGGATGTCCTCCAGATGCTCGTTGAGGCTGGGGATTCTGAGTGTCACACCGGATAGCTGGGTAAGCAGGGCACCATCGAACTCGCCGCTTTCCACCAGCGGCACCATGGGCCGCGCGCTGGAAGCCACCAGGCGCACATTGAATTTGTCGAGCTTGGAAACCAGCTGCATCAGACCTTTTTGCTCGTTCTTGCCCAGGGTATCGACGTTCTCGATGAAGAGCACGCCGTCGCGCGCCTCGGTCAAGGGCGCGAAGGGATTCTGGGCCAGCCAGGATTGTTCCACCGGCGCCACCCAGGCGGTGTTGCGCTGGTGCACCATGCGTGCGATCACCTCGAAACCACAACCGGGTTCGCCAGTCAGCAGCAGCGGCACTTTCAGGCGGCCAACCTGCTCCAGACGCTGCTTCAATTCGGTGATGACGCGCGCGCGCCCCAGGTGCTCGAAAGAAAGTCCGGGCTTGGGCAGGGTGCGACCGCCGGCCAGAGCCTTGCCTACGGTGGCCATCAGGCGCGGCAGGCTGATCGGTTTTTCCAGAAAATCGAAGGCACCGATGCGCGTGGCCTCAATTGCCGATTCGATGGTGCCGTGGCCGGACATCATCACCACCGGCATGGTCAGCTGGCCGGCAACGGCCCACTCCTTGAGCAGCGAGATGCCGTCGGTATCGGGCATCCAGATGTCGAGCAGCACCAGGTCGGGCCGCGATTCGCGGCGCATGGCGCGCGCTGTTGCCGCGTTCTCGGCCGCACGCACGTTATAGCCCTCGTCCTTGAGGATCTCGGAAAGCAGTTCGCGGATTCCGATTTCGTCGTCGACGACCAATATATTGTTTGCTGTCATGTTTACCTCAAACATCTTACCCGGCTTGGCCGGCAATTGGGTTACTGGATGTATCACTGCGCGTTTCAACTGCGGCCTCGATCGTGGCCTCGACCGTGGCATCAACGGCCACGGCCGGATCGAAGCTGCGCACAAGTTCTATGGTGACGCGCGCGCCGTGCGGCGCCACATTGGACACGGCAATGCTGCCGTGGTGCTCGTCTATGATTTTCTTGACGATGGCGAGCCCCAGACCGGTACCGCGCGGCTTGGTGGTGACGTAGGGCTCGAATATATGCGCGACCACATCTTCGCGTATGCCGCTGCCGTTGTCCTCCACCACCAGCGTGGCGCCGGCGGGCGTGGGCACGGTCTGCACAGTGAGCTGCGGGTGGTCGATGCCGATCAGGGCATCCAGCGCGTTCTGGATCAGGTTGTGCAAAACCTGCCGCAACAGGGCCGGGTCGCCGTAGATGGCGGTGGTCTTATCGTCCAGTTGCAGGGCGATGGTCACGTTCATCGATTCGTACAACACAAGCACGTCCCGTACCAGCTCATTCAGGTTCACGTTGACCGGCGACAGGCGCGAGGCGCGCGAATAGAGGCTGAAGTCGTCGACCATGCCCTTCAGCGCGTTCACCTGCACGACGATAGTCTGGGTGGAGCGGGCCAGGATTTCGCGCTCGGCCTCGGGCAGTTTTTGCGAGAGCTTCATCTGCAGCCGCTCGGCGGAAAGCTGGATGGGCGTCAGCGGGTTCTTGATTTCATGGGCGAGGCGGCGCGCGACCTCGCCCCAGGCCGCGTCGCGCTGCGCCTGGATGAGGCCGGTGATGTCGTCGAACACGATCACGTAGCCTGAATCTATGGTCGCCGGCAACTTGGTGCCGCGCACCAGCAGGGTGCAGGGACCCTTGGCGTGCTGATGGGCGAGCTGCCGCTCCCAAGGCCGGTCGCGGCGTGGTGACAGCATGGCGCCGATTTCGCCGATCAATGGGGCCAGGTTAGTCATTGTTTCGCCCCAATCGGAAAACTTGATGCCGCGCACATCGTCGGGATCGACTTCCAGCATGGCCTGCGCGTTGGCGTTCATGGTTTTGAGATAAAGGCGCTCGTCCAGCGTGACCACGCCCGAGGTGAGGCGGCCGAGGATGGATTCCAGATAAGCGTTGGCGCTTTCCAGTTCCAGCTGTTTTCTCGCCACCACGTCGGAGGCCTCGGCCAATTGCCGGGTCATGGTGTTAAACGACTGCGTGAGCACGCCGAATTCGTCGCGGCTTTTCACCGGGTTCAATTTGGTGAAGTCGCCCTTGGCGATAGCGCGGGTCGATTCGGCCAGCGCCGACAAGGGTGCCGACAGGCGTTCGGACAAAAGGAAGGAAAGCGAAATGGCCGAGAACAAAGTCAGCAGCATCGCCAACGTAAGCGTTAGTGCGAAAATCTGTTTTAGCCCCTCGCGCTGCAACACCAGTTGCTGGAAATCGCTGATGCCGGAATCGACGTTCTGTTCATCCGCCACCAAGGCCTTGGGCGCGGCCTGCACGATGTGCAAATAACGCACCGCGCCGTTCGATGCCGACGGTTGCAGCGGCAGCAGCGCGCGCAAATAGATCGCGCGATCCGCCTGGGTTTCCAGGGTCTTGAAGACGCCTTTTTGCGCGGCTTCATGAATTTCCGTGAGACTGGGTTTATCGGCAAACAGATGCGCATGCGCCAGCGATTCAGCCAGCACCTTACCGTCCGCGGCCAGCAGGCTGACTTCTTCCGCGCCCAGCTGCGTGCGCATTTGCTTGAGACCGTCCGCGCCGGCATCGGGGCCTTCGCCCAGCTTTTCGGCGGCGTTGCGCGCGCGCCGCGTCATATCGGAAAGCGACATATCCAGCGCGCTCTTGCCCAGGCGCAAGGCGCTTTCCAGCGCCTTGTCCACCACCGGCACGTCGAACCAGGAGTCGATGGAGCGGTTCAAAAATTGCACCGAAATGGTGTACACGAGGCCGCCCGGGATCACCGCCATCAAGGCGAACACGGCCATCAGGCGCAGCGCCAGTTTTGCCCCAAACACGCGCCGGCGTAATTTTTGCCACAGCAAATAGACCTGATAGGCAATCAGCGCCAGCAATGCCACGGTCAGCGTGATGGCCAGCCAGAACAACCACGTGTAATGCTCGGCGAAAAAGGCGTTATTGCTGCTGGCGCGGAACAAGAGCGCAATCAGCGCAATGCCTAGGGCCACACAGGCGAGAACGATAATGCGGATCATGGTGTCACCGTCCAGCGGTGCCAATCGGAGGTGAGGCTCCATTCCTTGTCGGTCAGCACGCTGATCTGGAATGGCTTGGGCAGTTGCGAGGTGTCGAGCCGGAAGCGCAGCGCCGCCTCGTATTTTTCGCCTGGTTTGAGACGGCCCTTGTCGGCCACCGTCCAGGAACGGATGCGCGACAGCACGCGCCGTACGTCGTCGAAGTTGGCGACGTTTTGCGGGATGCCGGAATCGGTAACGCGGTACTGCTCGGTCAGCGGCGCATAGGAAACGCGCCGGTCTCGCGATACCTGCACCACCTTCTGGTCCAGCCAGTACCAGCGCCCCTGGGTGAGTTGAAACTCGACGATGAAATACAGCGGCACGCCCTTGCGCACCGCCTCCTGCATGGCAGGCGAGAGTTGCAGATCGAAATCGGCGTGCAGCTGATAACCATCGTCGCCGGCCTCAAGTTTGGCCGAGGTGACGCTCACGCCTTCGGCGGCAAATGCCCCGTGCGCACTCAGCAGGCAGGCGGCCACCACGGCCAGCTTTGCCAGGACGGACCCCGCCGGAACGAAGCGCGGCCACCGCCTAGACGGTTTTTTCCAGCAGCGCGAAATAAAATCCGTCGTGTTGATCATCGGGGAGGAGCAAGCCGTCTTCGAGTTCGTATGGTGCGGCGCTTGGTGAAGCTTTATCGTGCCCCGGAGCGGTGGGGGCAGCGGCGGACAGGGCGGCTAACGGGATGCGTTTTGCGCGCGGATTGCTGCGCAAAAATGCCGCCACGACATCCTGATTTTCCGCTCGGAAAACCGAGCAGGTGACATACAGCAATCTACCACCATCGGCCAGGCAATTCCACAGAGCGGCCAGCAGGCCCGACTGCTGGCGGGCGAAGCCCGCCAGGTCCGATTCGCGCCGCAGCCATTTGATGTCGGGATGGCGGCGCGTGACCCCGGAGCCGGAGCAGGGGGCGTCGAGCAGAATGCGGTCGAAGGGTTTTCCATCCCACCATTCGGCGGGGCGCACGGCGTCTGCGGTTTTCACCGTCGCCGTCAGGCCCAGTCGGGCCAGATTTTCCTCGACGCGATGAATGCGCTTTTTGTCGTTATCGATGGCGGTGAAAGCCAGGTCGTAGCGTTCGAGGAGATGCGCGGTCTTGCCGCCCGGTGCGGCGCAGGCATCCAGTACCCGCATGCCGTTTTTCACGCCGAGGAAGTCCGCGGTCAGCTGCGCACCGGCATCCTGCACCGAGACCTTGCCTTCCTGGAAACCTGGCAAATCTTTGACCGGCAGCGGGCGCTCCAGCAGGATCGCCTGGCCGCCCAGGGCGCGGGCCGAAACCCCTGTTGCCGCCAACCGAGCGACGTAGTCATCCACAGCGACGCGTTTTACATTAACTCTAAGGCACATGGGCGGATGGGCGCGCGCCGAGAGCAGCGTGTCCTGCCAATGCTGGGGCTGCTCCTTTTTCAGGCGCTCGGTCCACCACTTGGGAAAATCGTACAGGGCGATGTCCGAGCGAAACCGCTCGCGTTCGAATTTGCCGGGGTTACGCAGGTAATTCCGCAGCACCGCGTTGACCAGCGGCTTGGCGCGCGCATAGCCCATGGCCTCGGCAGCGGACACGGCGTGATCGACGATAGCGTGGGCGCTGGCCTTGGAAAACTGCAATTGCGACAGGGCCACCAGCAGCAAATGGCGCACACCGGCATCGCTCACCGGCGCGGTCAGCAGGGTGTCGAGTTGCGCGGACAAGAGGCCGTAGTGGCGCAGGGTATCGAAAGAAATCGAGTGCACGGCGGAGCGCTCGCCGTCGCTGAAGGATTTGTTTTTCGCGGCCGACGCCTCCAGCACCCGGTCGAGATTTTTTCCGGCCAGCACTTCGCCGACCACATGGGTGGCTGCCGCCTGTACGGCGATCATGCCGCCTGCTGTGTTGGCGGTTGCGTTGCCAGTCATGTAAACCTCGCTCCGGCAACAATGCCGCGACCACGCATGAAATCGGCGATGGGCATGCGGCGGCCGCCGGGACGCTGGACGATTTGCAGGGACAGGGCCCCGCTTCCGCATTGCACGGTCAGGGCATCACCGCTTGCCGACAGCACCGTGCCCGGATCCTTGTTTTCCACGCCCGCGCAACGCAGCGCGCGCCAGACTTTCACCGTCTCCCCTTCCAGTGAACTCTCGCAACCGGGAAAGGGGTCGAAAGCGCGCAGGGCGCGTTCGATTTCTTCCGCGCTTTTAGTCCAATCGATTTTCGCTTCAGCCTTTTCGATCTTGCGGGCATAGGTAACGCCTTCGGCGGGCTGCGGCTTGGCGCGCCAAGAACCAGCGGCCAGCGTTTCCACGATGCATTCGGCCCCAAGACCCGTTAATTTCTCGAGGAGGCTTGCGCTGGTGTCGTCGGCCGCAATCGGCAGACGCTTTTCGAGAATCACCGGACCGGTATCGAGACCCGCTTCCATTTGCATGATGCAAACGCCGGATTCCCGGTCGCCGGCCTGGATGGCGCGCGTAACCGGGGCCGCACCGCGCCATCGGGGCAGGAGCGAGGCGTGTATGTTTAAGCAACCGACGCGCGGAACAGCCAGCACGGCGGGTGTCAGGATCTGGCCGTAGGCCGCCACCACCATGACATCCGCATTAACCTCTTGCAGCATAGGCAGGTGCTCGGCGCTCTTGAGGGAAGCAGGTTTGGCGAGCTTCAAGCCCAGGCGCTCGGCTTCCAGCGCCACCGCGCAGGCCTGCAGTCGCTGGCCGCGCCCGGCGGGCCGGTCGGGCTGGGTGATCACCAGGGCGATATCGTGCCCGGCCGCGTGCAGGGCCGATAGCGAGGCAGCGGCAAAAGACGGCGTGCCGGCAAATATCAGTTTCATGGTTGCGCCCAAAAAACAACGCCGACCAGCGGCCGGCGTGTTTACAGAATACTGCTAGTTGCTACACCCGGGCGGCGGCAGCTACCTTGCGGCGCGGGGCGGTCAATTCGACTTCGCGATCGAGTTCGCGCTGACGCTTCACCATCTTGTTCTTGATGCGGTTGAATTTCAGCGGCGACAGGTATTCGACGAACACCTTGCCGTCCAGATGGTCGATTTCGTGCTGTATGCACACCGCCAGCATGCCGGAAGCGTTGATGGTAAAGCGCTGGCCGTCGCGATCCAGGGCGGTGACCATTACGGTCTCGGCGCGCTCGACCTTGTCATAATAGCCGGGCACCGACAGGCAGCCCTCTTCGTTGACGGCCGTGCCTTCCTTTTTGATGATCTCGGGATTGATAAAAACCCGTAACTGGCTCTTATCTTCCGAGATATCGATGACCATGATGCGCTTTAGCTCGCCCACTTGGGGGGCGGCCAGGCCGATGCCGGGGGCGGCGTACATGGTTTCAGCCATGTCATCGACCAACTTCTTGATTTTGTTGTCGATCATTTTGACCGGCTCGGCGGCACGGGCGAGGATCGAATCGGGGTACGTCAGGACGTCCAAAATAGCCATAATTGCTTGCGAATTGAATAAATTAGGTGCAGAATCTTCAGAGACAGCTTTAAGTTTGAGACGGGCGGCTAGCTTTCAAGTCTAGTGGAAGTCGCCCCAACTAGCAAATCCGCGGGCAGGAGCCCCTTGCGAGACTGGCCATGATCAAAAATATCCCAAGTATCGTCTTTGTCCTGTTGGCGAGCCTCTTAGTTCCCCAAACGGGCTGGACGCAGGCCGCCGCTGGCGCCGACACGGGCAAAGCCCCGGTGGACGCGAAAAAGAAAGGCAATGTCCTGCAATTGGCCGACGATCACCCCACCATCTACACCGTGGTCAAGGGCGACACCCTCTGGGATATTTCCGGCAAATTCCTGAAACAGCCCTGGCGCTGGCCGGAAATCTGGAACATGAACCGCCAGCAGATCAAGGATCCACACTGGATTTACCCGGGTGACGTGATCAAGCTGTCGTTCGACTCCAACGGCCGGCCGATTTTGTCCTTCGCCTCGCGCGGCGAGGGCGCCAATGGCACCACCGGCGGCACAGTAACGCTGGAACCCCGCATCCGCGTCGAATCCATAGGCGCGGCCATTCCTTCGATCCCGCTGAGTGTCATCGGCCCCTTCCTGTCGCTGCCGCTGGTGATCGAAAAAGATGCGATGTACGACTACCCCAAGATTGTCGGCACCGAGGAAAACCACGTGGTTATCGGCCAGGGCGACCGCGCCTACGGCGTCGGTCTGACCTCCGACAAGGGTAATAAATGGCAGGTCTATCGCCCGGGTCCGGCCTTCGTCGATCCGGATACCAAGGAAATCCTGGGCTACGAGGCCACCTTCCTGGGTGAGGTTCAGGTCAGCAAATTCGGCGAATCTTCGCGCCTGGAAGTCATCAAGGCGGTCGAGGAAATGAATCGCGGCGATCGCCTGACGCCGGCTGCCGAATCGCTGTTTTCGTCCTATAGCCCGCATGCGCCCGGCAAGGATTTGAAGGGCAAGGTTCTCTACGTGTACGGCAATCACACCGAGGGCGCGCAGTATTCGATCGTGGTCCTGAACGTGGGCAAACGCGAAGGCGTTGAGGCCGGCCACGTCATGGCCAGCTACCGCGCCGGTGCCACGGTCAGCACCCGTGATCCCGACCTCACTGGCGACATGGGCTTTTTCAAGCGAATCATGGGCCTCTTCGGCGGCAAGCAGCAAAGCTACCCTGCCGAGGTGAAGCTACCCGATGAACGCAACGGACTGGTGTTTATTTTCCGCACCTTTGACAAGGTTTCTTACGCCCTGGTGATGAGTAGCCGCGTGCCGGTCCTGATCGGCGACGTGGTAACCACCCCCTGATCTTCCGGCCCTCTCCAGGCCCCCCGGCACCCCGCAGCCATGCCTTTGCCGCCCGCCGGCGATGAACCCGAGGCATGGCTCGCGCTTGACCTGATCCCCGGCCTGGGCGGCGAAAACGCCCGCAAACTCTTAACCGAGTTCGGCTCGCCCGCGAGCGCCCTGAGCCAAACCCCCACCCGGCTACGACCCCTGATAGGCGACAAACTGGCCACCGCAGTAGCCGCCGGCGCAGCACCAGAACGCCTCAGCGCCGCACTGGAGTGGCTTAAATCTGACAGCAACCACTTACTTACCTTGGCCGACGCTGATTACCCGCGTAGCCTCCTGGAGATCAGCGACCCGCCGCCGGTGCTCTACCTCAAGGGCCGCCGGGAGTTGCTGGGGCGGGCGGCGGTGGCGGTAGTCGGCAGCCGTAACGCAACCCCGGTGGGGCTGCAAAATGCCGAAGCCTTTTCCCAAAACCTGTCGGTCGCGGGTCTAACCATCATTTCCGGCATGGCCCTGGGGATAGACGCCGCCGCCCATCGCGGCGGCTTGAAGGGCGAGGCATCCTCGATCGCCGTGGTCGGCACCGGGCTGGACCTGGTTTACCCGGCCCGTAACAAGGCGCTGGCCCAGGAGCTGGCGACCGGGGGCCTGATCCTGTCCGAATTCTCGCTGGGCACGCCCGCGCTGGCGCAAAACTTTCCGCGCCGCAATCGGCTGATTAGCGGGCTGGCGCGCGGGGTGCTGGTGGTGGAAGCGGCGCTGGCCTCGGGCTCCCTCATCACCGCGCGGCTGGCCGCCGAACAGGGGCGCGAGGTGTTCGCCATTCCCGGGTCCATCCATTCGCCGTTTTCCAAGGGTTGCCATCGATTAATCAAGCAGGGCGCCAAGCTGGTCGATGAGGCCAACGATATCCTCGTTGAACTGCAATGGACCGGGGCGGCCCCCATAATGAATAGTCCCGCCGAAGAAAGCGACGACGATCCTTTGCTGACGGCGATGGGCTATGATCCGGTGTCGATCGATCATCTGGTGGAACGCGCCGCCATGAGCGCCGACCAGGTCAGCGCCCGCCTGACCGAACTGGAAATCGAAGGCCGCATCGCGGCCTTGCCGGGCGGCAAATACCAACGCTTAGGTAATTGATTCCGCGCAGGAATCGGCTGCCGACCGACGGTCGTAAAACGCCGTTACGCGTTGAGATTTCGCAGAACGACACAATTCTTGGCTTGTCAGATGTCATAAAGCCTGTCTATCATTTGACCCCTTTGCGTTCCGGCGCCATCGTCGAACGCTGGTTTTTCCTCCCGATTTGCAACCTAAACGAAACTTGCCGTGACCAAAAGTCTCATCATTGCCGAGAAGCCCTCCGTCGCCAACGACATCGCCAGAGCCCTGGGTGGCTTTACCAAACAGAAGGATTTTCTGGAAAGCGATGAGTATGTGCTGTCGTCTGCGGTCGGCCATCTGGTCGAAATCGGCATGCCGGAAGCGGAGGAAGTAAAGCGCGGCAAGTGGACCTTTGCGCATTTGCCGGCGATTCCTTCCAGCTTTGCGCTGAAGCCTATCGAAAAGACCGAGGACCGTTTGAAGGTCCTGATGAAATTGCTGAAGCGCAAGGACGTCACCGGCCTCATCAACGCCTGCGACGCGGGACGCGAGGGCGAGTTGATTTTCCGTTATATCGTTCAGTATGCGAAGGCCAAGCAGCCCATCAAGCGCCTGTGGCTGCAATCGATGACACCGGCTGCAGTGCGCGAAGGTTTCAAGAAGCTGGAAAAAGGCGAGGCTTACGAGCCCCTGGCTGACGCCGCCGTCTGCCGTTCCGAATCCGACTGGCTGGTTGGCATCAATGGCACGCGCGCCATGACCGCTTTTAATTCCAAGAGCGGCGGCTTTCAGCTGACCACGGTGGGCCGTGTGCAAACGCCCACTCTCGCCATCCTGGTGGAGCGCGAAGAAAAGATTAAAGCTTTCGTGTCGCGCGATTACTGGGAAGTGGTGGCTAACTTCTCGGCCTCGGGCGGTGACTACACCGGCCGCTGGTTCGACGAGAAATTCAAGAAATCCGAAGATGAGGGCCTGAAGGCCGAACGTCTCTGGGATATTAAAAAGGCGCGTGCACTGGTCACCAAGTGCTTGGGCAAGCCCGGCATTGTGGAAGAAGAATCCAAGCCGACCACCCAGGCGCCGCCGATGTTGTTCGACCTCACCTCGCTGCAGCGCGAGGCCAATTCGCGTTTTGGCTTCTCGGCCAAGACCACCTTGGGCATCGCCCAGGCCTTGTACGAAAAGCATAAGGTGCTGACTTATCCGCGTACCGATTCGCGCGCGCTGCCGGAAGACTATATCGCCACCGTCAACGAAACCCTGAAGGTTTTGAAGGATGGACCGTACAACGTTTTCGCCAAGAAAATCCTCGACCAGAAGTGGGTAAAGCCCAATAAACGGATTTTCGACAACACCAAGATCTCCGATCACTTCGCCATCATCCCCACGCCGCAGGAACCGAAGTCGCTCAACGAAATCGAGCAAAAGCTGTACGACTTTGTGGTGAAGCGCTTTCTGGCCGTGTTCTACCCCAGCGCCGAATTCACCCAGACCACCCGCATCACGCGGGTGGAGGGCGAGCCCTTCAAGTCTGAAGGCAAGGTGCTGGTGAACCCCGGCTGGCTGGCGGTGTACGGACGCGATATCGACGACGATACCGCTTCACTTTCAGCGGTGAAGCCCAAGGAAACGGTCAAGACCGATACCGTCGAAGCCAAGGCCAACCAGACCAAGCCGCCGGCAAGGTTATCGGAAGCGACGCTTCTCTCGGCGATGGAAGGTGCCGGCAAGCTGATCGACGACGAAGACCTGCGCGCTGCCATGAAGGAAAAGGGCCTGGGCACGCCGGCCACACGCGCCGCCACCATCGAAGGTCTGATTTACGAAAAATACATACACCGCGAAGGCCGCGAGCTGATCCCGACGGCCAAGGCTTTCTCGCTGATGACGGCGTTGCACGGCTTGGGCATTCCCGAATTGTTCTCGCCGGAATTGACGGCGGAATGGGAGCACAAGCTCGCCGAAATGCAGCACGGGCGCATGACCCGCAAGAAATTCATGGCCGAAATCGTCGAGATGACCAAGCACATCGTCGGCCAGGCCAAGAACTACGAACACGACACCATCCCCGGCGACTTCGGCAAATTGAACGTGCCCTGCCCCAAGTGCGGCGGCGAGATTCACGAGAACTACAAGAAATTCCAGTGCCAGGCCTGCGACTTTGCGTTCTGGAAAATTCTGGCCGGGCGCCAATTGGAAGTAAGCGAAGCCGAGACCCTCATCGAAAAACGCGAAGTGGGCCCGCTGGACGGCTTCCGCAGCAAGCAGGGCCGCGCCTTCTCGGCCAATCTGATCATGAACAAGGAATTCGGCATCGAATTCTCCTGGGGTGATACCGACGACGAAGACGGCGAAGGTCCGGACTTTTCCGGCCAGGAGTCGCTGGGCCCCTGCCCCAAGTGCCAGTCGCGCGTGTTTGAGTTACCCAATTCCTATACCTGCGAAAAAGCGGTGGGCAAGGAAAAGACCTGCGATTTCCGCTCCGGCCGCATCATCCTCAAGCGCGCCATCGCGCGCGAGGAAATGATGCAGCTCCTCAACACCGGCAAGACGCCGCTATTGGAAAAATTTATTTCCAAAAAAGGCCGCCCGTTCAACGCCTATCTTGCACGTCAGCCCGACGGCAAAATCGGCTTTGAGTTCGAACAGCGCGCTGAAGGCGCCGCCGGCAAGCGCGGTGCGGCTAAGGGCGCGACGGCAGGAGCCTTGCGTATCCTCGGCAAACACCCGGAAGACGGGCAGGTGGTGTCGGTGTACTCAGGTCGTTACGGTCCCTATGTGAAACACGGCGAGACCAACGCGACCATACGCGGCGAGCCTTCGGCGGAAGAAATTACGCTGGAACAGGCCGTGGCCCTGCTGCATGAGAAGACCGGCGGAATTGCGCCTGCGAAAAAGAAGGCGCCGGTTAAGCGCAAGAAAGCGGCGTAGGCCCGCGGGGGAGGCCGGGGCCGGTTTTCCAAGGCCTCAAAGCCCCAACGATCCATCCGATCCTACCCGCTCGGGTAGTACCAAGGGGCTTCGGAATGCATGACAATTCCCGCAAAGGAGATAGTCATGAACCGACGAGCCATCCCCATCGAGTCCCTGGCGGACCTAATGCATGCCCTCGCAAGCGGGAAAGCGCGGACGCTGGAGCTGCAAACTTCCGTCCTTTGCCCGTACTCCATTACGCTGCCCCCCGGGACGGCGCTCATCGGCAAGAGCCAGGATGGCTGCATCCTGAGCTTCAACAACGGCGACGGCCTCGGCCTCACCGCCGATAATACGGTGGCGAATCTGACGGTGATGACCACACCGGGCGCCCGTGCCATTTATACGCAGACAGGACTCGCCGATATGGGCCGCATCACGCTGCGGGATCTTGCCGTCACCGGACAGGTTTCCATCGTGACGCGAACCGGCACGAAAAGGCTGAAACTGATTGTCGAGCGCGTGCATATCGCCGCCTGCGATTCGCGGCGCTACAGCGAACAGCCGCAGAAGTACGGCGTCAACGTCTATCAAGGCGCGCTCACGGTGTACAACTTCAGCGGCGACACCGGCTCCACGATCGAAGCCACGCTAACGGACATCAGCGTGGGCCAAAAGAACGCGCCGGTGATCGGTTCCGGCATCTTCGTCAGCGGCTTTGGCGACAACGGCGGCTGGGTGATATTGGACAAGCTCACCACCGGCGCGGTGTACTCAAACGGCATGCTGCCCTACGGCACCGCAGACATGATCACGGCCGGGGTGTTCGTGGTCTATGGCGTCAAGGCCAGGCGGGTGGAGCATTTCGGCGAGATCGTGACCTACGGCGTGAACGACATGGTGCTGGATGCCTGGGGCAGCGTGGATACGTGGCTGGCGCACGCACCGATCACCTCTCACGGGCCGAGCGGCATCGGCTTCGTGAACTTCGGAACCGTAGACAAATTCGTGGCCGAACAAGAGATCGTTACCCACGGCCTGGGCGCGCGCGGCTTCAATCAATACGACGGTACCGTCAAGAACATCCGCTTCAAGTCCATCACCACCCACGGCGACGGCTCGATAGGCGTTCAGGTGAGTAAACCCGTGGGCACCATAACGATCGATGAGGGCATCACCACGCACGGCTCGATCGGCGATACGCTGGTCAAGGGCGTAATCATGAAATTGCCCGCCGAGGCTGTTAGCGTCAAGCCCGGCGGCTTGGTGGACAAGCTGGTGGTGAAAGGCGATTTGGTTACCAACGGCGCGAAGGTGAGCACCTATGCCGTCGAAGGCGGCACCGTCAGGGCAATCGATATTCGCGGCAAGGTTATCGCCAACGGAAAGGGTTCCGATGCGGTGCTGGTAAGCGACCAGGGCAGCACCCCGCTCACCAATGTGCGGGCGAGAGCCAAGGCGGGTAAGGCACTGGTGGTGCAGGACGGCACGGTTACCGACAAGACAGGGTTTAGCGGGAAGTGAAGAACATAGGGTCAGACACCATTTTCAACTTTGGCCTTGCCATTCGTCTTACACCACTCGATCGCGTCTTCCAGCCTATCATCGCCCCAGAAAATTTCGCTGTCGCAAACATAGGTGGGCGAGCCGAATATCCCCAGGTCGCGCGCGCGATTGGTTTCGGCGGCGTAGCGTTCCAGCACCTCGGACGAGGCCGCCAGTTTTTCGATTTCCGCAAAATCGCGGCCCAGGTTTTTGCAAATCGAGGTTAATGTTTCCCAGTTACCGGGATCGGCGCCGCCTATCATCCAGGCGTCGTAGGCGGCGCGCGTGAACTCCGGGCACCAGCCCTGCATGGCCGCGACCGTGGCGACGTGATTGGCCCGCTCCTCCGCATCCACCGGGTGTTTTTGCGGGCCGGCGAACGGGATGCCGAAGCGGGCCGTGCGCCTTTCGATATCGCGCCACATATAGGCGAACTTGCGTGGCTTGGTGGCGAAGGGAATGTTGTTCTGCTCCTTCATGAGCGTGCGCACGCTGAACGGCCGCCACACCAATTCCACGCCGTACTTTTCCGCAAGCTCGGCGGCGCGGCACACCGATAGATAGGTGTAGGTGCTGCCCAGGAAGAAAAAGAAATCGAGGCGTTTCGGCATCGCTTGTTCTTACTTACTTCCTTAACCAGCCAAACAAACCGCCGTGCGATTTGCCCGGCTTGCGACCCGCGCGCTTGTGCGCGTAGCTGGCGGCGGCCATTTTCAATCCGGTTTGATCGATCTCGCGCAGGGCAGCGATTTCCTCATCGGAGAGCCCCGCTCCTTGCACGGCGCTACTCATATCCGCGCAAAAACTTTCCGCCAGCGTGGGGTCGCTGTAGAGCCGGGCCAGAAAAGCTTCCAACGCCGGCGAACTCATGCCGCCTCCCGGGCCGGGTTGGCGGCGCTACGGCCTAAGTGTAGCGCTCGCCGCGCCGCTTGCAGCTGGGCCAGCAGGCTATCGAAATCCGGGTAATGCCCATCGCGTTCGATGATGACATCCAGGGGCTGCGGAGCATGTTGCGCCAGCGTGGCCAGCAGCGCGAACACGGCCTCGGGCACGTCGTGCAGATGATCGTCCAAGAGTCGCATGCGCGGGGGTTGGTCCGGACTGTGCATATCCTCCGGTTCGGAAATCCACTGGCCACCGCTCAGGTGCACCGATTTAACCCTGTCCAAGGGCAGGCGCAACAGCATCTCCTGCGGATCGTTGCCGAAGTTCACGGCATTGGCGTAAAGATTGTGCAGGTCCAACAGCAGGCCCGCGCCGGAACCTTCGATGATACCGGTCACCCATTGCGGCTCGTCCAGGGTGCTGCCCGGCGGGGCGATCAGGGTGGCGATGTTTTCCATGCACGGCGCAGCGCCGATGATTTTGCCGGCGCGCTGAATATTGGCGATGGTCGCCTCCACGCTCTGCGGGCTGCGTGGCGGCGCTGCCAGATGGCCGATTTCCACGCCGCCGCCGCGCACGAAAGCGAGATGTTCGGACCATGACTCCGGCCGCAAGGCCTCCACCAGGCGCGCCATTTTTTCCGCGCGCGCGGTTTCCACCGGCACCGTGGAGGCCAATCCCATGGCGACTCCGTGTAGCGTCAGGGGCACTTGCGCGGCCAGGGTGCGCAGGGCGCCCAGTTCGCGCGGCGGAGCGCGATAGTAATCGTCCGCGATCACTTCCAGCAGGTCCAGCTGTTCGGCGTTGGCAAAGATACCGGCGGCAAGCTCGCCGCGCCAGCCCAGCCCTACACGGTCCGGTGCGCTAGCCACCGCAGCCACCGCAACCACCGCCACAACCTCCGCCACCACCGCCGCCGCCGCAACTGCTCCCACAGCCACCGCTGCTGTCGTCTCGTTTGGGATAAAGTTTTTTGATGTGCTCGAAGTCCGAAGAGGAAAGAGCGCCGAGCCCGAATATCGCCGCCAGCAAAGCCGCCTCGTTGGTTTTTCCACCGGTGGTCACGGTACGGGCGCGGTTTTTCAGCCGGTAAAAGAGCTGCTTCAGATCCGCCAGGGTCTGTTCGCCGCGTCCGGTGCGCCGATGGTAGAAAGCCGTCACCATACCGAAGGCGGCAGCGACCATGAAAAAGAACAGAAGCATCACATTGGAACGGTTTTGCGAAAGGGCGAGGAAAATCTTGTAGCCGGCGACACCCCAGAGGAAGGCGAGCGCCGCCAGCGCCGGCAGCAAGCGCCGTGCGTAGATTTGCATATCTGGAATCAATTGATATCGCAGCAGCACCCGCCGGTACTCCTCGCAGGCCCGCAGCGCGGCGGCGTCGGTGAACACATCGACGGCTTTGCCGGCGTTACGGTAAAAGGTGAGGATGGCTTTTTCGATCGGTCGCGCGGCCAGTTCCACCCCGTCCCATTTGTCGATCACGACCGTATCGTCGCCCGCGACCAGCAGTCCACGGTCGATCAGGGACACGGTGGCGATGCGCAGCGCCTCTTTTTCGCCGCCGCGCAAATAGGCGATGAGATAGGGGTCCGTCAATTTCGGGACAACCGATTCCCCGCCGGATTCCGAATGGCGAAACCAGAAACGCAATCCCAGACTGACGGCAAGCGCCAGCGCGCTGTAAAAAAACAGGAACGCGCCGCCGCTCAGTTGAAAAGGATCGGACATGGCTCAGGCCAGACGCTCTACCCGTGCCCGCATGGCCTCTATCAGCTCCAGCAGCTTGATCAACGCCGGTGCGGCCTGGCCGGGGCTTAAATGCATTTGTTCGCGCGCGGTGGACATGGTGTGCAGCGCCTCCATGGCCGCCGGATCGTTGAGGCTTGCGGCAACGCTTTCCAGCGCCAGTTTCGGCGTGAGCCCCTGCGAGTGCGCCCCATGGCCTTCAAGCTGCAGCAGGGACGCCGCACTGGCGCGCAGCGGCCCGGCAGCGTCGGCGATCACCAGCACCAGTTGTTCTTCGCGCAGGCTCAGCATCACGTAGCGCTCGCGCATGCGCAGCTGCAGATTCAGCAGCACCTGCTTCAAACGCCGGATCAGCGCCTCGCGCGACGCTCCCGACGTGGAAAAAGGATCGGCGCCGTACAACACCTGGTGGCGTGCGGCGATGTCGGCGAACTTGACGGCAAAGGCCTCCATGGCGGCGGGCACTTCGTTTTCCAGCACGAACATCGCGTTCAGTTGCACGGCGGCGTGGGCCAGGCGCAAGGGATCGCGCACCTGATCTGCGCGCGCGGCCTCGAATTTTTTCAGCACCAGCAGGATGTTTACATCGGAGCTGGCGCGCATGGTCCCCTCGGCGGCGGAGCCGAACAGCACCACCGCCACCAGGTCGGGGCCGAATGCAGCCTTGGCCGCCTCCACGAACGTATCCAGGCTTTGTTTGACTTCAACCGGTAGTTCGCTCATCTGCGCCCCTTTCAGGCCGATTATTCAATTAGTTTCGGTATGGACCTCGCCGGACTGCTTATAACCGTGCCGCGCGATGGCCCAGCACACGACGATCACCAACAGCGCCGCAACCAGCTTCGCCCACAGCACCTCGGTGCGCAGCCGGTCCCATTCCGCCACACTGATGCGCGCCACCACTTCGGCGCCGCCCCGGCCATCGGGTTTGAACACGGCGATATCGGCCTCGGACAGGGCATGCAGGATGCGTTCCTGCGGGTTGGGTGACTGTTGCCCGTGCGACACCAGCAGGGTATTGGTACCGGGCGCCGGCGTTGCGGCAATCAGCGCGAAGCGCGCTGCGTGGTAGTCGAAGCCGGGGCGCTGCCCGGTGAGATAGTTGAGGCCTTCGTCTATCGTCGGCGGACCGAGGTCGAGCAGCTCGGCGGTTTGGCGGGCGCGGCAAAACTGCGAGGCCTTGAGCGTGGTGATCGGGATGCCGAGTCCGCGAATCGCAGCGGCGATATGCAGCGCCTGCTCGCGGCCGGCGGGAGCGAGATTACGCTGAATGGCGCAGTTGTCCCACCATGCCGGTGTTTTCACCAGGTCCTTATCACTATCTTTGGCGGTGAGGCCGTGACGCATATACAAAACGTAACCGCCGCGACGCAGCGCCCAGATGAGCTCCAGCCCGCTCAACTCCTTGGCGGGGTCGATGAACGGTATGGGTGCGGCCTTTTCAGCGGATGTCGGCTTTGCGCCGGGTGTGTAGGCGTCCTGCGCGTAGGCTTCCCGCGTCTGCGCGAAAAAAAACAGCAAGCCGCATATCAGCGACAGACTTGCGGCCTGGCCTTTCAGGAGCGTCATGGTCTGACCTTTCTAGGATTTCTCGAACAAGGCCGCTACCGCGGCGGCATCGAAACGGTATTCCTCGTTGCAAATATCGTCGGTGACCACCACTTCACCCTGCTCCGCCAGCGTGGCCTCGACCTCGGCACGCCCCAGCTGCCGCAGCATATTCTTCACTTTCTCCTCGTCGCGCACACCGGCGTAGTTGACCGGCTTGGCGGCGTACAGGCGCACGTCTTCCTGATGGAACAATCGGTGCAGCATGGCCTCGGTCGGGAAGGCGATCAGTTCGCGGGCGGTCACGCCCGCTGCGAGGTGCTCCATGCGCGCCCAACCGTCGGCGTCCTTCACGTCGGCGTTGGGCAGCTTTTGCAATAGCAGCGCACCGGCGCCGGTTTCGTCGGCGGCCAGCCAAAGGTGTGTGGCAAGCTGTTCAGATTGATCGAAATAATGTTCAAAACATTCGGCGACCGAAAGGCCGGAGATGGGCACGATGCTCTGATAACTCTGCGGGCTGTTGGCCGGCAGCAGGGTCATGGCCAGGGTGCCGCCTGCCACCCAGTCGGAGAAGGTATCGGCGCCCTGGGTGCTATCGGCGCGCGCCATGCCGCGCAGACCCAGGGTATCGGTGCAATCGACCAGGGCCAGCGGTGCGCCGGGTTTGGCGCCACCGCGCTGGATTTGCAGGGCCGCACGGCCGGGTTGTTTGAGGCCGGTGCCTAGCAGCACCGAGACGCAGGCCATTTCGCCCAGGTGGCGCATGATCGCCGGCGGGTAGCCGCGATCCTTGTGCATTTTTTGCCAGACATCGGTAAGGCGTACGACCTGGCCGCGAATGTCCAGATTTTCCAGCGTGAAGCGGCGGGTGTAGGAGGTGGGGTCCTGGCTCATATGAGAAGTGTAGCAATTTTGGCCATGGCCATTGCTGCACCCGCACAAGAAAAACAACCCGTATTGTCCGCGCAGGTGTTACCCGATTCACGCCGCGAATCTTCACTCTGCATCTCATTGCCCTGGACTAGATTCCGCCCGCCGAAGCTCGTCGATACCCCTAACCTTGCCGGGCCGCGCCTGTCTCCGCAGCCCGACGCCGCAGCCTGTCATAAAGATGGAATAGTGTTGTTGCATTATTTACCACTTGGTAAGATTTGCACGCTTTTGCAGGGCAGTCGTTCCACCTCGGGGTGCGGCTAGCTAGCGCCGCACTTTCATGTCGTCTAATTTCTTCAGGGATAAGATCAATATGAATGTAAGAAATGCGTTGTTAGCCAGGCTGGTGCGCGCCGCGTGCACTGTATTGGCCGCCGGCACCTTGGGTGTATCCGCATACGCTGCGGTAAACCTGGGCGCCTTGCACGATCATATGGAACTGGACGCCGCGCTGGTAGCCCCCTACCGCAGCGAATCGGCGACCGAGGCGCGTACCTTCATAGTGCAGCTTGCCTATCCTTCCGACGCCCCCTTGCAGCAGGCGCAATGGCGGGTACAGCTGATTTCGCCCTCGGGCGACATCGTGCAGCAATGGACCGGCAAGTCCACCCTGGTGGACGGCAAGGCCGACGTGCCGCTGACCTGGGCGGGACGTGTGGGCAAAGACGCAAATCTCCCTGACGGCATTTACCGTGTGAGCATGGCCGCGTTCAGCGCGCCGCTAGCCCAAATCAATAACACCGCGAGCCTTTCCATCGAAAGCGCGATGGATAACGCGGCCGACAGCAATGTCGATTTAATCGAGCAGGTCTGGGATATCCGCGTCGGCGCCATGCCGGTGGTGGACATGCCGGCCTTTACCGCCCTGCCGACCACCGGCCAGGCCGCAAGCGTCGCGCAAACCGCCGGGCAGGCGCGGGCGAAAACCCTATCCGCTCCGGCCACGGCCTCGCTGCCCTACACCGTGTACTACGGCAATCTGCACAGCCAGACCAACCACTCCGACGGCGGCGGCGATGTTTCCACCTGCAAGGACGCGCAACCCCCGCAGGGCGGCGTCTACAGCCCTTCCGATGCTTTCCCCTACGCCAAGGCAGCCGGTCTCGATTTCCTGATGACCTCCGAACACAATCATTTGTTCGACGGCTCCACCGGCACCAACGCTTCCGCCAATCCGACCACGGTGCATAACCTCTACCAGTCGGGCCTCACCATCGCCTCCAACTACAACACCGCCAACCCCGGCTTCCTGGCCATTTACGGCATGGAATGGGGCGTGATTTCCAACGGCGGCCATATGAACATTTTCAATTCCCCCGAGTTGCTGGGCTGGGAATTCAATAGCAGCAGCCAGCTATTGGCCGACACCAACACCGCCAAAAGCGATTACGGTGCGATTTACACCTATATGAAGAGCAAGGGTTATATCGGCCAGTTCAATCACCCGGATACCTCCGGCCAGTTCATCATCGGTGGCACCTCGCTGGCCTACAGCGCGGATGGTGATGCGGTGATGGTCTTGGCGGAAGTGCTGAATAGCTCCGCGTTCTCGTCCAACACCACCGAGACCGAGACTTCGCGCAGCAGCTTCGAAGGCGCCTGGAAAATCCTGCTGGAGCGCGGCTATCACGTGGCGCCGTCCAGCGACCAGGACAACCACTGCGCCAACTGGGGCAAGTCCTACACCAACCGCACCGCCGTGCTGCTACCCACCGGCACCACCCTTAACAGCGCCAACTTCATCACCGCGCTGAAAGCCCGCCGCGTGTTCGCCACCATGGATAAGAACTCGCAGCTGATCCTCACCGCCAACGGCCACATCATGGGTGAGCGCTTCAGCAACACGGGTTCCCTCACGCTCACGGCCAACTTCGCCAACAGCGCCGGCCGCACGGTGTCCACGGTGTCCATCATGGAAGGCGTGCCGGGCCGCAACGGCACCGGCACGTCGCTGTCCACGGCTTCCACCGTCACCACTACACCCGCCAACGGCTCGCACTACTACTATGCCAAGGTGACGCAGGACGACGGCAAGATCCTCTGGTCCGCGCCGGTGTGGGTCGATCAGACCACCGCTTCCGACACCACGCCGCCCACGGTGAGCGCGTCTGAGACCGGCAGTGTCGGCAATATCACCTTCTCGGCCACCGCCAGCGATAACGTCGGCGTGGTGCGCGTGGACTTCCTGGTGGATGGCGTCGTAAAGGGCAGCCTAAGCGCTGCGCCGTACTCGATGACGTTTGACTCCACGACACTGACCAACGGCTCGCACAGCCTCACCGCCAAAGCCTACGACGCGGACAATAACGTTGGCACTTCGACGGCAGTGAACTTCACGGTCAGCAACCCCGTGTCGGACACGACTGCGCCCACCGTCAGCGCCGCCTCCAGCGGTACCAGCGGCACCATCAACTTCACCGCTACCGCCAGCGACAATGTCGGCGTGGTGCGTGTGGACTTCCTGGTGGATGGCGTGGTCAAAGGCAGTGCGACCACGTCGCCGTACTCGTTCGGCTTTGATTCCACCACGGTGACCAATGGTACGCATAGCCTCACCGCCAAGGCCTACGATGCGGCCAACAACGTCGGCACCTCCACGGCGGTGAACTTCACGGTCAGCAATCCCGTGGGCACCACCTTCAACGAAGCGGAGTCCAACGGCAGCGTGGCCGCAGCCAATGTGGTGGCGCGTACCTATACGTCCATCGTCGGCACCATGGGTAACTCCACCGACAAGGACTACTTCGCCATCTCGCTGAACGCCAACGAAAAGCTGACTCTCGGCATGACCGGTCCGTCCGGGAAGGATTACGACCTGTATCTGGTGGATTCCAGCGACGCCACATTGGCCTCATCCACGGGTTCCACCAGCACGGAGTCGCTCACTTACACCAATGGCGCCACCGCCAAGACGGTGTACATCAAGGTGATTTCCTTCAGCGGCAGCAGCACCACGCTGACCTATACCGTGAACGTAGCCTACACGGCCGGCAGCGGCAGCTCGCAGCTCGTCACCAACGGCGGCTTTGAAAGCGGCGCCACCGGCTGGACCGCCAGCACCGGTGTGGTCGACAACAGCACCACCGAGCCTTCGCACGCGGGTTCCTACAAGGCCTGGCTGGACGGTTATGGCGCCACCCACACCGACACCCTGTACCAGGATGTGGCGATTCCGAGCACGGCGACTACGGTGACCTACAGCTTCTGGCTGCAGGTGGTGACCGACGAAACCACCACGACCACCGCCTACGATACGCTGAAGGTGCAGGTGCGCAACACTTCGGGCACAGTGCTCGCGACGCTCGCGACCTACTCCAACCTGGACCATAGCGCCGCCTATGTGCAACATTCCTTCGATCTCACGGCGTACAAGGGGCAGACGGTGCGCCTGTACTTCGAGGGCGTGGAAGGCTCGGTTACGGCGACTTCGTTCCTGATCGACGATGTCTCGCTGACCGCGCAGTAATTTTTTCAGAAGCATCAAAGAAACGGGGCACCGTCATACACGGCGCCCCGTTTTGTTTTAATGTTTTTGTTTTAGCGGTTTAGTGGCTTGGCTGTTCAGTAAGACGAACTCAGGAACGCGGCTCGCCCTGTTCATTGACGGTGACAGTGCTGCCCGGCGGGACGGTGGTCTGGATGCGATGCTCCACGCCACGGAACTCATAGATCACATCCCAATACTCGGGCCTGGCCTGGCTGGGAACGTTGGCGCAACGTTCCACATCCTGGTTGCGCACCTGCGATCCGCCGCCGGCGTTGGCGCCGATCGCAGCGCCCGCGACGGCGCCACCGGCAGTGGCGACATCCTTGCCGCGTCCACCGCCGACCTGGTGACCGAGGATGCCGCCCAGCAAGGCGCCGACCACGGCTCCACCTACGTTGGGCTGGCTGGGCGTGACCACCTGCTGATGTTCAACCCAGCAGCGCTTTTCCGGTGGTCCAACCACGGCGTGTACCGAGACCACATTGGCCTCGAACAGTCTTTCGCTGCGGCGACGATGGTTATCGTAGATAGGCATGGGTTCCGGCGCATAGCGTTCCGGCTCTATGCGTACCTCTTCCCCGATCATGCGCACCGAGGAGATGCGGTCGTTCATGCCCATCGCGGCCAGCGCCGGATAACGCCCCGGGCGCAGTACGATGCAACGGCCGCGAAATTGCGAGTCTTCGCAGGCTTCCCAGCGATCGCGCAAGACCACCACGGAGGAGGCGCGGTCGTTAAAACCGTACTTCTGGAAATTCCTGACCTCGTTCTCGGTGCTGAAGCTGCGACCACCGAAGTTTTCGTGTTCGTAAAACACCACCTGCGCGGAGGCTTGCGCAGCCAGCACCGCCGCTGTGACGGCCATGACACCTGTTGCACTCTTCAGAAAGATCTTCATTTGCTTCTCCTTTTATTGTTACAGGCAGCCCCTGTTTAACGGCCGAGCAACCAAGCGCGCTGACAGGTATTTTTGTGAACTGGCGCACAGATTGAGCGGTTTTGTTTGAACTATTTGCCAGACTGCCAATACGCTGAACCCGCTGTAAGAATGTGCCCCGGTCTCCCGACTCATGGGCGGAAACCCTTTTCAGGAGACTGTCATGCCCCGTTTAATCGCTCTCGTCTTTTCCCTGCTACTGTCCCTTTCCGCGCTGGCGGGCAGCTTCAATGAAACCAACGGCGTTGCCATACGCGGCACCGATCCTGTCGCATACTTCAGCGACAAAAAAGCGGTGAAGGGCAGCGCCGAATTCACGGCCGAGTACAAGGGTTCGAAGTTTCTGTTTGCCAGCGCCGCCAACCGCGACGCCTTCGTGGACAATCCGGCCAAATACGCGCCGCAATACGACGGCTACTGCGCCTACGGCGTAGCAAGCGGCTACAAGGCCGACACCGACCCCGAGTCCTTCAGCGTGGTGGACGGCAAGCTCTATCTCAACTACAACGGCGAGGTGAAGGCCATGTGGTCCAAGGACATTCCCGGTTTTCTCAGGAAATCCGAGGAAAAGTGGCCAGGCGTGGAGAAGACCACCAAGGTGATTCGCTGACGGCGGTCCTCGCCTTTAGGGGCCGAGCCAGCTACCAGTAGTAAACCTGCAAGGCCTTGTCGGTGCCCGCCTTGGGGATATTTTTCAGCACGCTGCGCTGGTCGTGGAAGTTGCGCGCGCTGCGCGTCAGCAACTGATCGATTTCGCGCATATCGTAGTAGCTCTCGGTGGCGGTCGCCGGGCGCAGTTCCTCGCCCTCTGGAAAAATACCCATGCCCGCCATCAGGCAGTACCAGGAAAAAATCGGATAGCCGTAACCGATTTTCTGGCTGCCGACTTCGCCGGCGATGCTCTTGCCCGCCATCCAGATGCCATACAGGCGGCGCAACGAATCGGAGATATGGTCGTGCTCGGCGTTGGCGCGCCAGTATTCGGTATCGGTGCGCGAGTTGGTCTTATAGTGGGTGACGATGTAGTCGCGCGTGCCCTCGAAATGGCGGTTGAGCCGATCGTTGCACTGGTCGCGCGCGGCCTCGCTCAAATCGCTTTTTTCGTAGAACTCGATGAAGGTCGCCACCGTGCGCTGGATGAACAATAGCGCCGTCGCTTCCAGCGGTTCGATAAAACCCTGCGACAGTCCCACCGCCAGGCAATTGCGGTTCCAGTGTTTGGTAACGCGGCCGATTTTCATTTTCAGGTGCCGCGCCTCGGTGTCGGAATCCAGCATGCCCAGACTCTCACGCAGTTCGGTCTCGGCCTCGTCCGCGGACACGAAGGCCGAGCTATACACATAGCCGTTGCCGTAACGGCTGGTGAGCGGAATCTTCCAGGCCCAGCCGTGCTTCATGGCGGTGGACAGGGTTTGCGCCGGAATCACATCCCCAAGCGGCGTGGGCATGGCGATGGCGGAATCGTTGAACAGGTTTTCGGCGAAGCTGAGAAAGGGCGTCTGCAAGGCCTTTTGAATCAGGAGGCCGGCGAAGCCGGTGCAGTCGACGAACATATCCGCCGCGATGGTTTCGCCCTCTTTGGTCACCACCGCTGCGATATCGCCTTGCTCGCTGAGTTTGACCTCGACCACGTGGCAGCTCTGGTGCCGCACACCGCGCTGCAAGGCTTTTTTCATCAGGAATTTACCCAGCAGCACAGAATCGAAGTGATAGCCGTACCAGATGTCGAAGGGAAAGTTTTCGTCCGGCTTGGGCGCCTTGTTATCGGCAGCGAGATGCGAGGACACAAAAAAGCGGTTGGGGTGAGCGTGCACATCGGCGCCATTCAGCCGCGACTGAACGTTGTGCACAAAAATGCCCATGGTCAGGTTATCCAGCATCGAGGCAAACGGGTGGAAGTAACTCTCAAAGCCCGGCTTGGTGGACCATTTATCGAAGGTTATGCCGCATTTGTAAGTGGCGTTGCACTCCGGCATCCACTCCGACTCCTCGATGCCGAGGTCGGTAAAGAACCCTTTCAACCAGGGAGTGGAGCCTTCGCCCACACCGATGATGCCGACCACCGGGGACTCGAGCACGGTGATTTCTACCCCTTGCGGCAGCATGGCGCGGGCCAGCATCATTGCGGCCATCCAGCCGGCGGAGCCACCGCCGACGATGACGACCTTTTTGATCGGTGAGGGTGCCGCAGTCTTTACCGTCTCCACGCGCGAAGAGGCGTTGAAGCCGCCCATATTGGTAGTGCCGGTGGAAGTCGGCAGCAGCATTTGCAGGGGATTGCTCATGGTGCGTCCCTCGCGATTGGGGGTTTTTGAACTAGCGCAACAATGCCGCCAGCGGCTCGGCCAGGAAGGCCGCGTCGGCATGAAGAAGATGCACGCTGCCCGGCGCAGGTGTGGCGACACCGCGCACGCCCAGCGCCCGTAATGCAGCCGGGTCGATCCTCGTGTTATCGTGAACGGAAAGCAGGATGCGCCCGGATGCTGTTTCGACGGTCTTCACATTGGCTTTGCCGCCCAGGGCGTCGAGAATAGCGGAGGCGGACGGCAGATTCGCCGGTGGTGCTGCAGCAGTAGGCGTAGCCACGTTGCCTGTCGGCGCCTGTCGCACCGTGCTGCCCAGACGTGCACGTATATCGCCCGCCACCTGATCGGCGATTGGGCCCAGCACCACCTGCAAACCGGTCTCGCCCAGTTTCAGAACACCGCGCGCGCCCAGTTGCCGCAGCGCGCTTTCGTTAACGCCCTGCTGGCCGGCGACGGTCAGGCGCAGGCGCGTGGTGCAGGCGTCCACCGCCACCAGATTGGCGGCGCCGCCCAGAGCGGCGATGAAGCGGTCGGCGTTTTCAGCGTCGGTTTTGGCGGCCGGCTGCGCAACAGCAACCTCGCCCGCCTCGCGTCCTGGGGTCTGCAGGTTGAAGCGCGTTATGCAATAGCGGAACAAACCGTAATACAGCGCCGCGTAAACCAAGCCCACCGGCAGCAGCAGCAGGGGCCGCGTGGCGCCCTTGAAATTAAGCACGTAGTCGAAGAGGCCCGCCGAGAAGCCAAAACCGAGGCGGCTTTGCAAGAGATCCATGGTCACCATCGCGGCGCCCGTCAGAGCGGCGTGCACGGCGTACAGCACCGGGGCCAGGAACATGAAGGTGAATTCGATGGGCTCGGTGACGCCGGTGAGAAAGGAAGTGAGCCCCATCGACAGCAGCAGACCGCCGGTGGCGCGCTTACGCTCGGGCAGCGCCGTGTGGTACATGGCAAGACAAGCGGCCGGCAGGCCGAACATCATCACCGGGAAAAAGCCGCTCATGAACACCCCTGCACTGGGGTCGCCCGCGAAAAAGCGGTTGAGATCGCCGGTGGCGCCGTGGAATTCGCCGATCTGAAACCAGGCCAGATTATTGAGTATGTGGTGCAGGCCCGTAACGATCAGCAGGCGATTCAACACGCCGTAGACAAACAGGCCAAACTCACCCGCCGCCAACACGGCATGACTGAGGCTATCCATGCCGCCTGACAGCAGCGGCCAGCCATAACCGAACACAAATGCAACCACCAGACCGGCGCAACCGGCGGCGATGGGCACGAAGCGGCGACCGGCAAAAAACGCGAGGTACGCGGGCAGGCGGATATCGCTGTAACGGTTGTACAGCACGCCCGCCAGAATGCCGGAAATAATCCCCATGGGTACCGACAATCTTGATAGCTCCTTGGCCTTGTAGGCGGCGATGGCCAAGGCATTGGGTGCTCCGTTTACTGCTGCACCCACTTCAGGCGGAACGGGGATGAGTATTTCCGCGCCCTTGGTCGCCACCAGGAAGCCGACCACGGCGGCCAGGCCCGCCGCACCGTTATTCTCGCGTGCGAGGCCGACGGCCACGCCGACGGCAAACAACAAACCCAGGCTGGAAAAAATCGACCCGCCTGCGCTCGCCACGGGTGCCAAATTAAGCAGGTCGGGCTGACCCAGGCGCAGCAGCAGCGCTGCCACCGGCAGCACGGCAATCGGCAACATCAGGGCGCGGCCCAGTTGCTGGGTACTGGTAATGAGATTTTTCATTTTTTGGCCTGCCATTCCGAGATCAGGCGGCGCACTTCCGCCGCGCTGCTTTGCGCCAGCGCGTTTTGCGCGAGCTGCTCGCATGCGCCCAGGTTCAGGGTGCGCACGCTGCGTTTGATGGCGGGGATCAGCGCCGGTACCACCGACAACTCGCGTATGCCAAGGCCGATCAGCACCGGCACGGCCGCGAGGTCGGATGCGAGCCCACCGCAAACCGCCGCTTCTTTTCCGGCTTTGTGCGCCGCCTCCGCGGTGCGGCCGATCAGGCGCAGCACGGCCGGATGCAGACCGTCGAGCTTGGCGGCAAGCTCCGGATGGCCGCGATCCATGGCCAGGGTGTACTGCGATAAATCATTGGAGCCTATGGATAGAAAATCGACTTCGCGCACCAATTGATCCGCCAGCAGGGCCGAGGCCGGCGTTTCTATCATGATGCCCAGCGCCGGCATTTGCGAAAGCGCGAGTTCGCCCTGTAGTTCTTTCAGCAGCGCGCGTACGGTGCGAATGTCATCGAGATCGGTCACCATGGGCAGCAGGATGCGGCATTGGCTAACGGGCGATACGCGCAACATGGCGCGCAATTGTGTGCGCAGCAAGTCGGGGCGCCACAGGCTGGTGCGCAGGCCGCGCAGACCCAGGGCGGGATTTTCCTCGCGCGGCAGCGGCAGGTAATCGATAGGTTTATCGCCGCCGATGTCGAGGGTGCGCAAGGTCAAAGGCCGGCCCGCCAGGGCGGTGGCGATGGTTTGATACTCGTGTAATTGCTCGGTTTCATCGGGCGGGTCGCGCCGCTCCTGAAACAGGAATTCGCTGCGCAGCAGCCCGCAACCTTCCGCGCCCAGGGCAACGGCGGGTGCGGCCTCTGCGGCGGCGCCCAGATTGGCGTACACGGCGATTTGCACCTGGTCGGTGGTGAAACTGGGCTGCGAGGCCGCCGCCAGATCGGCTGCGTGTTGCGCGGCGCGCTCGCGCAACTTTTGTTCGACGCCGGTTTGCAGGGCCGCAGGTGGATCGATTTCCAGCCGGCCCTGCTCCGCGTCCAGCACCAGCATGGTGCCGTCGGCAATGTCCAGAACCTCCTCACCGGCTGCCACCAGTGCAGGTATGCCCATGGACGCCGCGATGATGGCTACGTGCGAGGTGGGACCGCCGCGCGCGCTGCAAAAGCCGGCGATGCGGCCACGCTCCAGCGTCAGCAATTGCGAGGGCAGGATTTCGTCGGCCAGCAGGATGGCCCGTTCGGGCAGTTCGCGCACGGAGGCCGGATGTTGTCCGGCCAACGCGCGCAACACCTGGTCTTCCAGATCGCGCAGGTCTGCCGCGCGTTCGCTCATGCGCTTGTCGTCCAAGGCCTTCAAGGCCGCCGCCATGGCGCGGGTGGATTGCCGCCAGGCATAGGCCGCACTTTTGCCGCGGCCCATCCAGTCCTGCGCCTGGCCGATCAACTCCGGGTCCTGCGTCAGTTCGATATGCGCGCTGAGTATGGTTTGGCGCTCGCCGCCCATGCGCTCGGCCAGGCCTTGCAAATGATCGCGAACCGCCGCCATCGCTTTCGCGAACATCATGGCTTCGGCATCGTGGCCGTCGCCTTCTTCCTGCACCGCGATTTCCGGCGGCGATAGTTGCACTGCCTTGCCGATGACCACCCCGCGGCTGGCGATCACGGCGCTGAGTTGATGCGGCGTTTGATGCGAAGTATCGGTGGCGCGTGTAGTTTTTGCCGGCGCAGCTTTCGCTGCCTGGCCGGTCGTTGCCGGCGTCAGCAGGGACTCCAGCGCGCGCAAGGCTTCGGCCGCGTCGGCGCCGCTGGCCTTGAGTTCGATGATTTCTCCGCGCGCGATCCCCAGCGACATCAAGGCCACGGTGCTGCGCGCATTGGTCTGTCGGCCGCGCGACAGCACCAGCACTTCGGCCGTAAAAGGCCGCAGGGCGTTGGCGACCAGGGCGGCGGGGCGCGCGTGCAGGCCGTGGTCGAAGGGCACGTGAAAATGCCGGTTGAGGGATAGCGCGGACGATGCGTGGGCCGCGCCCGCATCTTTTCCTGACCCGGCCCCGACCTCGATCTCCATAAGAAAATCGCCGATCTCTACTGCGCCGTTTTCGTGGCGCCGCCGGATAATTCCCTCCGAGGCGAGGAGGATTGGGGTCACCGCGCTGCGGGCCCTTCGTGCGATGAGATCGAGGTCGAAACGAAGCAATTCCTGCCCGGCGCGCACCTTGTCACCGGCCCGCACCAGCGGCGTGAAACCGGCGCCGGCAAGTTGCACGGTGTCTATGCCGAGATGCAACAAAACGTCTGCCCCTTCAACGGTACGCAAAGTCAGTGCATGGCTGGCCCCTTGCATGGGTACGACTTCACCGTCGCAGGGCGCGTGCAAGACGCTGCCGGTAGGGTCGATGGCCACACCATCACCCGCCATGCGCTGGGCGAACACCGGGTCCGGCACTTCCGTGAGCGGCAGCGCCCATCCGGCCAACGGCGCTTGCAAACGAATGAGGCTCATCGTCTCAGGGCGCCTTGGACGAAACAGCGGGCGCTGGATTGGACGATGCCGGTGCGCGCTCGTTGAGCTGAATCCAGCCCAGCATCCACAAAGGATCGCCGGCGGCGTAGGAAAACTTTTGCGCGAACATCAAGCAAAGGTCGTGCTTGCCGGCACGCGGCGCAATAGCGAGCGGCGGCAGCGTCGTTACCGCATTGGACGTGAGGGCGGGGGTCAGCGGCATTCTGGCGATAACCTCACCCTTGCAATCATCGATATGTACTTCCAATTCGCCGGAGGGCGTTTGCGGTTGGGCGAAGACCATCTTGTTCACCAGGTCTCCAACCTGAAAGTTGAATGGAACCTGGCCTACGCCCGCCGTGATATCGCCAACATTGCCTAGATCGGCCTGCTCGAAAATCCAGCAAGGATGCTGGATATCGGCCTTGAACACCGCACGCGGCCCCTGCACCGGCCCGTCATCTTCCAGAAAAATAGGAATGCCCTCGCTGCATAGTTTCAGTTGCCGGCTGGCGCGGCGTTGCATGAGTTCCTTCTGCAAGGGAACGCTGACAATCTGGGACAGCCTTTCCAATTCGGCAAACGTCGCCGCGCGCATCTGCCCCGGCAGGTTAATGGTCAGCGGGTTCTGGTAAATCGGTGACAGCGACGTTGGATCGCTGCCGTCCAGGGTGTAACGGATATCGCCGAAGGGTTCTTCCAGCGACAGCGTGACCGTGGCCGCGTTGCCGGTGTATTGAACGTTCACCTGCGGCGCGAACGCACCCTGGTCGAAAGGCATTTGCAGGGCGCGGTAATGTCCCGCCAGCGCGGTGACGCGCTTACGAAAATCGGGCCAGCTGCGTTTTTCCGGTTGTGACCAGCCCAGCTCGGCAACCGCGATGGCGCGCGGAAAGGTCATGGCGGTGACGCGGTCTTCGCTGCGGATATGTTCGGTCCACACATTGGCCTGCAAACCCAGCACGTGCTTGCGCTGATCGGGCAAAAGCTTTTCCGGCATGGGCTCGAAGGCATAGACATCGCGCAGGGAGATGATGCGCACCCGTCCCGGCGGCTGGTCCATCGCATCGCTCTGGCGGTTGTCGAAATACAGCGTGGGCCAGGGCGAGAGGATGGTATCGAACCCTTGCGACGCCGCCGACAGGGCTCCGTCTATGCCGCGCCAGGACATGACGATGGAATGATTGGGTAGCCCCGGCAGCAAAACTTCGTCCCAGCCCACCAGACGGCGGCCGTGCGCTTGCAGGAAACGCCCCATGCGCTGCGTGAAATAGGTTTGCAAATCGGCGGTCTTGGCGATGCCCAGCTGCTTCATGCGTGCCTGTACCTCAGCCGATTCCTGCCACTGCGTTTTCTCGACCTCGTCGCCGCCGACATGAATGTAATGACTGGGAAACAGCGCCATCACTTCCACCAGCACGTTTTGCAGGAAGGTGAAGGTCGCTTCCTCCGGGTTGTAGGCGTTGGGGTAGATGCCCCAATCGGCCGGAACCGCCTTGGGTGGATTGGTTATGGACGCGAGTTGCGGATAGGCCGCCAGCGTGGCGGTGGCGTGGCCGGGGATTTCGATTTCCGGCACGATGGTGATGGCGCGCGCAGCCGCGTAGCGCACCAGGTCACGCACCGTCTCCTGGGTATAAAACCCGCCGTAGAGACGCGGCTTGCCGGTGGCAGGATCGATATCGGCTTGCGCGGCCGCACCCGCCGGCACGCGCCAGGCCGCAACCTCAGTCAGGCGCGGATACTTTTTGATTTCCAGACGCCAGGCCTGGTCGTCGGTCAGATGCCAGTGCAGGGTATTCAGTTTATGTACTGCCATCCAGTCGATGAAGTGGCGTATGTATTGCGGCGACTGAAAATGGCGGGCGGAATCGAGCATCAGGCCGCGCCAGCCGAAACGCGGGGCATCGTCTATCAATACCACCGGCAGGGGCTTGAAGGTTTTTTCCGGCGTTTTGTTTAGCATTTGCCAGAGGCTTACGCCCGCGTAAAAAAGCCCGTTGGCCGTAGCGGCACGCAGGGTTATGCGCCCGGGCGCGACTTGCAGCCGGTAGGCTTCGGGGCCGAAGCCGCCGCGCGCATCGCGCACGAATTCGATGGCCGCGCCCTTTGCTTGGCCTTGCACCAGCGGCAACTGCACGCCGTAGGTGCGGCCTATCAAATCGCGAATTTGCTGCGCGGCGCGCAGCGCTTCTTTATCGTTTTTGGCAACGACGATGGGCGTCGTCGCAAGCAGTTGAAACTCGCCGGCCTGAGTTTGGACCTTGGCCGGGATCGGAATGATAGCGGACGCGATGTTGGCCGATTCAGCATGACTCGCGAACGTCGCGGCGAGCGAAAGCGCTGCAACAGCCAACCCACCTTTGCTTACCCGCCAAGCGCAATTGCTGGTCATCATGTATTCCAAACCATTCCGATTGTCACCGCGAATTATTCACACCGCAGTGTAGCGCGCCGGCACTGAGGTGGTGAAACCCAAAAAAAAGCGGTGGGGCGTATTGCTGCCCCACCGCGTGTCGCTTCCGGAAGTTACGCCAGTGCCTCCCGGGGTCCGCGAATATTGCCGTACCGGTATCGCACCCTTAGAACTTGATGCGCGCCGTCAGGTAGTACTGGCGGCCGTTCTGGTAAATCGAGCGCGGCTGGTCCTTGTTCAAGGCGTAGTACTTGAGCTTGGGATCGTTCAGGTTCTGGCCGTCCAGGGTGACGGTCAGATTGTCGTTGACGCGGTAACCCAACGAGGCCGACACATTGGAGATGTCATCCTGATAGAACGCCGTGCTGCGATCGAGGCCGCTGTAGAAGCTGGAGCGGAAGGTGTAGTTGATACGCGCGCTGAAGTTTGCGTCTTCGTAGTAGCCGGTGAGGTTATAAGTGTTCTTGGAGGCGCCCACCAAGGGTCCGCCGCCGTCTTCACTGGCGTTGGCGTAGGTGTAGTTGGCGGCGAAGCCGAAGTTGCCGGCTATCGGCTGCTCATACGACACTTCCAAGCCGTTCACCTTGCCGCTGCTGTTGATCGGCACGGTCAGCACGTAGGGGTTCACCACACCATTGGGGAAGGCGTTGCTGAAGTCCTTGAAGGACTTGTTGACGCGACCCAGGCCGATGTAGTTGTCGAGCTTCATATAGAACAAGCCGACCGATGCCAGGGAGCGCGGCGCGAAGTAATACTCCCAGGTCACGTCGAGGTTGCTGGAACGGATCGGCTTCAGGTCCGGGTTGCCGCCGCTGCCGCTGCCGGTGCCGCCCACGGTAGCCGGCGGGCTCAGGCTGACGCCGCCTGCCAGGGCGGAGTAGTCGGCGCGCGTCATGGTCTTGGAAGCGGCCAGGCGCAGCACATTGTCCTTGTCCAGATCGAACTTGATGTTGGCGCTGGGCAGCACATCGTTATAGGTGTGATCGGTGGGTACGATGACAAACGGACCAAACGCCGAGGTGGTGATCACGCCCGGGGTCTGCGTGGTCGCGTTGGTGTAGCTCAGGATGTGCTCCTTGGTCTGCACCAGGCGCAGGCCGACGTTGGCAGCCCAACCGGTGCCGTCGAAGTTAGCCTGGACATAGGCCGCCGTGTTGGTTTCCTTGATGCCGAATTCCTGCGGGAAATACTCACGGTCGCTGCCACGGTTGGCGTACTTGGCGTCGAACGCGGCCAGCTGGCCGGCGGTGAACTGCCAGACATTGGTCGGGAAGCCGCCACCCAGGCCGCTACCGAAATTGCCCGGGTAGTTGGAGATGGGCGTGGGCCAGTTGGACTGGGTGAAGGCCGGGCTGGTGGCGCCCTGGGCGATGATGCCGGTGGAGTTGCGCTCGTGGGTGTTGCCGCGCACGCCGAACTTCAACTTGCTCAGAGCACCCGCATCGACCGAGTATTCGCCGTCCAGTTGCGCCCAGTTTTCCTTGTCCACCACGTTGATGTTTTGCGAACCGAAAATCCAGTCCAGGCCCGCCACCGAGGAAAGATTGGAAACATTGGCGCCGCCGAAACCAAAGCTGGGCGCGCTGCCGGCGCCGTTCAGGGTGTAGGAAGCGCCGGTACCGACGTTGGTATCCCATTCCGCCACATCCTGGGTGGGCGTCTTGCCGTGGCCTTCGGAAGTGCCGAGCTTGGTCTTGAAGGTCAGCTTGTCGCTGGCGACGAACTTGGTGTCGAAGCTGAAGAAATTCGAATCGGCGCTTTCGTTCGGGCGCGAGATCTGGTCATAGATGCCGTATTGCGTTCCCGGCACGGCCGTGAAGGTGGCCGACACCAGGGTGTTGTTGCGCACCACATAACCCGGCGCAGGCGACTGACCTTGTCCGGCATTGATGAAGTGCGTGCCCCACAAGAGGTAGTTGCGGTTGTAGTTGGAGGCGTCCAGCTTCGAGCTGAACCCCTGGAAGTCCATGGTGAAGTCTTTGCTGGGCTTCACTTGAAAGTCGATCAGGCCGCCGGTGCGCTTGCGTTCCTGTTCAAACAGGGCGGAACCGATCAGCACCGGGTAGTAGACGCCGGAAAGGTCGGGGTGGGCAACCGCGACCGGGGAGCCGGCGGCGATTTGCTCGTAACCCAGCACTTCCACACCGTCGCGACGCAGATGGCGTTTTTCCGAGAAGCCCTGGATCATCACACCGACAGTGCGGTCGTCGTTGCGCCAGTTAAACAGGGCGCTGACCTGCGGGTCGGTGGTGCTGGGCAGGGTGGCGCGCACCGCGCCGATGGAAGCTTCCATGGTCAGCGGTTTCGAGAAATCCAGAGGCCGGCGGGTGATGATGTCCACCGAGCCGGCAACGCCGCCTTCAACCAGGCTGGCTTCGGAACTCTTGTGCACCACCACCTGGCCAACCAGTTCGGAGGGCAGCAGGGTGTAGCTCACGCTGCGGCCGATGGTACCGGTTTGGTTCAGCACGAACCAGTCGCCGGAGGCGACGTTATGGCCGTTAATGAGAGTCTGCGTCAGGCTGGGGTTGGTGCCGCGCAGAGAGACGCGGTCGTTTTCGTCGAAGCCGCCTTCGGTGGCGCCTGCCGAGCTGATGGTGACGCCGACCACACGCTGCAGCGAATCGGCCACGTTTTTATCGGGCATTTTGCCGATGTCTTCAGCCGTGATCACGTCCACATGCGATTCGGACTGGCGCTTGACGTCCAATGATTTTTCCATGGCAGCGCGAATACCGGTAACGACGACGGTATCGACTTGCTGGTCGGCTTTTTTGGCCGGCTTGGCATCGTCTTTCTTGTCCGTGGCCGGGGCCTGCTGCGCGTATGCCGGAAAGGCGGCGCTGATCAGGGCGTAGGTAACGGCTGCTGCGATGGGTGTTTGCTTGAATTTCATGGCTGCCCTCCAAAAATGGCCGTCCTGTGCGAATGCGGCCTGTTTATGTGACATATGCGACACCGGAGATGTGATCCGCCCCCAAAAAACCGGGTAAGCGACACCCTCAGTACCCTCTTTATTCGTTCCCTTTTTTGTTCCTTGTTACATCCTTGTCATGTCCTGGATGCAACCTATACCAAACCAATACAATGCCAATATACTACCATTTAGTTCCAGAATGCTACCACTTTATGAAAAAAAATGTTATCCTGCACTTATCGCGTATCCGCTTGATTTATCAGCGGTCCTGCCTCAAGAGTGCGATTTGAGAGCGGCCTGCGGCGATTTGCGGTGGCATTACCAGGGCGTCAAGTGGTACTTTAATGGTTCTATTTAAGCCATACCAAATTCGTTTTTGCACATTGTTTCTTGCTGCTTTTTGCCATTCGCATCTAGCTATATGCACGCTGTACCGGGCCAAGGGGCCCGGAAATGACCCGCAGGGAAAACCGGAATGACCTCACTCGCACAAATACTGCCGCCGCTGGACCCTAAAAGCGGCCTGCCGCTGTATCAACAGCTGCAGCGCTCGATTCGCGAAGCGATCGAAAAACGCATCCTCGGGCCCGACGACGCCCTGCCGGCCGAACGCCAGATCGCCATGGAACTGGAGGTTTCGCGCATCACCGTACGCAAGGCCATCCAGGGCCTGGTGGAAGAGGGGCTTCTGGTGCAGCGCCAGGGCTCGGGCAATTTCGTGTCGATGCGCATTGAGAAGAATTTCGCCAAGCTCACTTCGTTTTCCGAAGACATGCGCGCGCGTGGCCGCCGTCCGCACAGCGTCTGGCTGAAAAAACTGGAAGGCACGGTTTCGCCGGAAGAGGCTTTGAACCTTGGGCTCTCGCCCGGCACGCCGGTGTACCGCTTTCAACGCATCCGCTACGCCGACGATGCGCCCATGTCTGCTGAGTACGCGACCATCATCGCTTCCTGCCTGCCGGGCCTCTCCGCCGTGGACACCTCCTTATATGAGGCACTGGAAAAAGCCGGCAACCGCCCGGTGCGCGCCCTGCAGCGCCTGCGCGCGCTCTTGCTCAACGCCGAGCAGGCTCGTTTATTGAATGCGCGCGAAGGCGACGCGGGCCTCCTGGTGGAGCGCCTGGGCTTTTTGCGCGACGGCCGCGCGGTGGAATTTTCGCAATCCTATTACCGCGGCGATACCTACGATTTCGTTGCTGAACTGAGCGGCACCTGATGTCGGCGCAAGAAATTCTGGCGCCTGCGGTGGAACCGGAGCAGGCTAGCGGCGCCACCGGCACGCATATGTTCCGCGAGGCGGGCGAGGCGGCGCAGGCGGTGCGTGTGCAAATGGAAAAGAACGGTGAGCGGGCCGCCGAGTTGGGCGCTGCGCTGCGCGACCTGAAGCCGCGTGCGGTAGTCACCTGCGCGCGCGGAAGCTCCGACCACGTCGCCACCTTCGCCAAATACCTGATCGAAACCCGCACCGGCGTGCTCACCGCCTCGGCCGCACCTTCGATTAGCTCGGTGTACGGCGTGCAGCAGGATTTGAAGCAGTGCCTGTTCCTGGCTATTTCCCAGTCGGGCCGCAGCCCCGATCTGGTGGCGGCGGCGCGCGCGGCCAAGGCGGCCGGCGCCACCGTAGTGGCGCTGGTCAATGCCGAAGCGACCCCGCTGGCCGACGTTGCCGACTATGTATTGCCGCTGTGCGCCGGCCCCGAACAAAGTGTGGCCGCCACCAAATCCTATATCGCTTCACTAGCCGCCGTGGTTCATCTGGTGGCGGCGTGGACCAACGATGAATCCCTGCTGGCCGCGCTGCGGTCCGCACCCGATGCGCTGGCGCGCGCCTGGCAGCTGGACTGGAGTGCTGCCGTGCCGACTCTGCGCGCCACCAGCCATTTATATGTGATCGGACGCGGCGTGGGCTTGGGCATCGCCCAGGAAGCCGCGCTCAAATGCAAGGAGACCTGCCGCTTGCACGCCGAGGCCTTCAGCGGCGCGGAGGTACGCCACGGCCCGCAGGCCCTGTTGCAGGAAAACTTTCCCGCGCTGCTGTTTGCCCAAAACGACGAAACCCGCGAAGGTGTGGAAGCGCTGGCGCGCGACCTCATCGCACGCGGCGTGGATGTGCTGCTGGCGGGAGCGGAGGTACCGGGTGCGACGGTGTTGCCCACGGTTTCCGCGCATCCCGCCATCGAGCCCCTGCTGGTGGCGCAAAGTTTTTACCGGCTGGCCAACCGCCTGTCGCTGGCGCGCGGCTGCGACCCGGACCGTCCGCCGCATTTGCGCAAAATCACCGAGACGGTATGAAGACCCCGCTTTATCCGTGGACCACGCGGCAATGGGTCCCGGTGCACTGAGCCAATCAGCGCCGTTGAGATTGCGATTAGCGCCTCTCGCATGCAACGGTGACCGTCGGACGGGGTCGCGCTTGCGCGACCCCGAATCCGGCGTGGCGGCAGGCGCCGGCAGGAACACCTGCACAGGGAGCCGGCGATGAATGCCGTTCCTGTCCTCTCGGACACACGCGACGATATTTGGGCCGCTCTCGCCAGCCATCAAAAACATATGGCCGCAGTGACTATGCACGCCCTGTTCGATGCCGACCCCCATCGTTTTGAAAACTACTCGCTACAGGCAGCCGGCCTGTTTCTCGATTACTCGAAAAACCGGCTGGATGATCGCGCTCTGTCGCTGTTGTTGAGCCTGGCTCGTGAGCGGCAGGTGGAAACGTTGCGCGAAGCCATGTTCAGCGGCGAACACATCAATCGCAGCGAAGACCGGGCGGTGCTGCACACGGCCTTGCGTGATCGTGGTGGATCGCGCAGCGGACAAGAATGGATGCTAGCCGGCGAGGACGTGCAGACGGAAATCCGCGCTGTGCGCGCACGCATGTACACCTTTGCCGAACGCGTGCGCAACGGTGAGTGGCGGGGCCACACCGGCCAGCCGATCACCGACATCGTCAACATCGGCATCGGCGGCTCCGACCTGGGCCCGCGCATGGCCTGCGAGGCTCTGCAACCGTTTGCGCATCCGCGCCTGCGTATGCACTTTGTGGCAAATGTTGACGGCGCGGAACTGGCCGGCGTGCTGAACAACGTGGATGCGGCCACCACGCTTTTCATCATCGCCTCCAAGACCTTCACCACCATCGAGACGCTCACCAATGCGCGCGCCGCGCGCGCCTGGTTGCTGGCCTCGGGCGCGACCCAGGCCGACATTGCCCGGCATTTTGTGGCGGTCTCGACCAATGCGCCCGCAGTGGCGGCCTTCGGCATCGATACCGAAAACATGTTCGGCTTCCGGGACTGGGTGGGCGGGCGTTATTCGCTGTGGTCCGCCATCGGCTTGCCGGTGGTGCTGGCCGTGGGCCCCGCGCATTTCGATGCCCTGCTCGATGGGGCCGCCGCCATGGACCGGCATTTCCGCGAGGCTCCGCTGGAAGCCAATATGCCGGTGCTGCTGGCCCTGATCGGCGTCTGGTATCGCAATTTTTGCGGGCGCGGCAGCCAGGCGGTGCTGCCCTATGCTGCGCATTTGCAGCGCCTGCCTGCGTATTTGCAGCAACTGGAAATGGAAAGCAACGGCAAATCGGTGCACCTGGACGGCAGCGCCGTCGTGCATGCGACCTGCCCGGTAATCTGGGGCGAGCCCGGCACCAATGGCCAGCACGCCTTTTACCAATTGCTGCACCAGGGCACCGACTGGATTCCGGTGGACTTCATCCTGCCGCTGGCGCCGGCCTATACCGCCAGCCCGGCGCTGCCGGACCACCATCGCCTGCTGCTCGCCAATTGCCTCGCGCAAAGCGCCGCACTCATGAACGGCAAAAGCGCGGCTGCGGTGCGCGCGGAACTCCTGGCGCGAAAATTGCCGGAAGCCGAGATCGAGGCGCTGGTGCCGCACCGAACCTTCGCCGGCAACCGGCCCAGCAATACGCTGCTCATGGAAAAACTCGATCCCGCCGGCCTGGGCGCGCTGCTGGCCCTCTATGAACACAAGGTATTCGTACAGGGCGCGATCTGGGGTGTGAACTCCTTTGATCAGTGGGGGGTCGAACTCGGCAAAGTGGTGGCCAACGATATCGACCTGGTGCTGCGCCAGATTGGTGCAGGCGAAATTGGTGGTAACGCATTTGATAGCTCTACCAATGGCCTGATTCTGCATGCTGGACGCGCTATCACCGCCGCATCGGATTAACATGGGGTTTAGCCGGACCGCATGATCCGCATGGCCCGCATGTCATCCTGCATGTCACCTTTTATCCCGCCCCCGCCGCCGAGGAATTTGTAATGGAACTGCATAGCGTCGTCTCCGCCGTCACCGAACGCATACGCAACCGCAGCCGCGAAACGCGACGCGTCTACCTGGCTACCGTGGAAGCAAATCGCACCGCCGGGGCCGCGCGCGGGCGCGTGTCCTGCACCAATCTCGCGCACGCCTTCGCCGCCGAACCCGCCAATGACAAATTGGCGCTGCGCGAAATCCGCCAACCGAACATCGGCATCGTTTCAGCGTACAACGATATGCTGTCGGCCCACCAACCGCTGGCGAGCTTCCCGGAAATAATCAAGGAAGCGGCCCGCAAGGCAGGCGCCACGGCGCAGTTCGCGGGTGGCGTGCCGGCCATGTGCGACGGCGTCACCCAGGGCCAGCCGGGCATGGAACTATCCCTGTTCTCGCGCGACGTGATAGCCATGTCCACTGCCGTGGCGCTTTCGCACGGCGTGTTCGACGCGGTACTGTGCCTGGGGGTGTGCGACAAGATCGTGCCGGGCCTTTTGATCGGCGCGCTGCAGTTCGGTCACCTGCCGGTGATTTTTGTGCCGGCCGGGCCGATGACCTCGGGCCTCGCCAACGACGAAAAGGCAAAAATCCGCCAGCAGTACGCCGAGGGCAAAATCGACCGTGCGGGCCTGCTGGACGCCGAGAGCCGCGCGTATCATGGCCCCGGCACCTGCACCTTTTACGGTACCGCCAACAGCAACCAGATGCTGATGGAGGTGATGGGCCTGCACCTGCCGGGCAGCGCCTTCGTGACGCCCAATACGCCGCTGCGCGATGCGTTGACCCGCGCCGCCGCCGGCCGTGTCGCCGAAATCACGCATCTCGGCAAACACTACACGCCGATCGCGGAAGTGATCGACGAGCGCGCCATCGTCAACGGTATCGTCGGCCTGCTGGCCACCGGCGGCTCGACCAATCACACCATTCATCTGGTGGCGATCGCGCGCGCGGCCGGCATCATCATCGACTGGGACGATTTCGACGCACTATCCGCCGTGGTGCCGCTGATCGCGCGCATCTATCCCAACGGCAGCGCCGATGTGAATCACTTCCACGCAGCCGGCGGCATGGGTTTCACTATCCGCGAATTGCTGCAAGCCGGCTTGCTGCATGGCGAAGTACGCACCGTGGCGGGCGATCATCTGGAACGCTACACGCGCGAGCCAGCTCTGGAAAAAGATCTCTTGATGTGGCGCGCCGCACCCGAGCGCAGCCACGACGAAACGGTGTTGCGTCCGGCCGACAATCCCTTCAGCAAGGACGGCGGGTTGAAAGTATTGCGCGGCAATTTGGGCCGAGGCGTGGTCAAGGTCTCCGCCGTAAAACCGCAGCACCGCATCGTCGAGGCGCCGGCAATCGTGTTCGACGAACAGGACGAGCTGCTGGCCGCCTTCAAGCGTGGCGAGCTCAAACGCGATTTCGTCGCGGTAGTGCGCTTCCAAGGTCCGCAGGCCAACGGCATGCCGGAGCTTCATAAACTCACACCGTCGCTGGGCGTACTGCAGGACGAGGGCTTCCACGTGGCGCTGGTGACCGATGGGCGCATGTCGGGTGCCTCCGGCAAGGTGCCCGCCGCGATTCACGTCACGCCGGAATGTTTGGCCGGCGGCGCGCTAGCCAAGGTGCGAAACGGCGACATCATCCGGCTGGATGCTGAGGCCGGCTTACTGGAAATCAAAGTGTCTGCGGAAGAATGGGCACAGCGCCCACCGGCCACGGCCGATTTACGCAGGCACCAGCACGGCTTCGGCCGCGAGTTGTTTGCCACAGCAAGGGCGAACTCCTGCGGCGCGGAGCAGGGCGCGATGACTTTTGGCTACGACTGCACGGCGCCTGAAGGTGCGGCAACCAAGGTGGCCGCATGAACGCGCGCGAAATTCTCGCCCTGGGCCCGGTGATGCCGGTGATCGTGCTCGACAAGGTTACAGACGCGATGCCGCTGGCGCGTGCGCTGGTGGCCGGCGGTATTCGAGTGCTGGAAGTGACGCTACGTACACCGGTGGCGCTGGATTGCGTGCGCGCCATTCGCGCCGAAGTACCGGACGCCGTGGTGGGTGTAGGCACCATCACACGCGCCGAAGATTTTGCCGCGTCCTGCGAAGCGGGCGCGATGTTCGGTGTGAGTCCCGGCGCTTCACCCGCCCTGCTGGCCGCGTCGCGCTGTCACGATATGCCCTTCGTACCGGGGGTGATGACGCCCGGCGACATCATCGCCGCGTTAGAGGCCGGTTACTCGGCGCTGAAGTTTTTTCCGGCGCGACAGGCCGGCGGTGTGGATATGCTGAAAGCGCTGGGCGGCCCTTTTTCTCAGGTGGTGTTCTGCCCCACCGGCGGTATTGACGCCGCTTCCGCACCGGATTATCTGGCCCTGCCCAATGTGGCCTGCGTGGGCGGCTCCTGGCTGGCGCCGTCCGCCCTGGTCGCACGCGGCGATTGGGCCGCCATCACCCAGCTTGCCGCAGTGGCTGCAAAACTGCGCACCAAAAACTAATATCCGATATGAACTCCACCCCTAAAGATTGCAGCGCCCTGGTTTTGTTCGGCGCCACCGGCGACCTGGCCAAGCGCATGCTATGGCCCTCGCTTTATGCCCTGCACGCCGACGGCCTGCTGCCGGCAGCCTTCCCCCTGGTGGGGGCCGCCACTTCCAAGC